>Ga0206677_10004065_pt1 | contig 12074 bp, 11 predicted proteins | sample M130m12015metaG_FD_155475 | JGI IMG/M metagenome (GOLD analysis project Ga0206677, IMG submission 155475) | Ammonia-oxidizing marine archaeal communities from Monterey Bay, California, United States - M1 30m 12015 | ecosystem: Environmental > Aquatic > Marine > Intertidal zone | place: USA... | reverse complement strand
TCTTCTTCTGCTGAAAATACTTCCCCAGTCTACTTTAGTATCTTCCTTAACTAACGTTGCTTTGTAACAAGTATAATTCCCAATTTTCTTGGTTTCCATTCCCATTTCCCACTGAAGTGGTTCCATTTTTTCTGAAACTAAGAACCTCTTGCTAAACATTTCTACGTCTTCAATCATGCTTTTGTCTGAAACATTTTTATAGATAGAACCCTGGCCATTACTTCGGGACCAACTTGGGCCTGACGCTCCTGGACCCTCTAACTGAACATTTTCTCTAAAAGAAGAAGTAGTTTTATTAAAGGTCAATGTATATGTTTTTTCTAAAAAACTCTTGAAACGAGCGATCATTTGTTTCTTTTGTTGTTCAGACATCTTGTCGTACCTGCTCATATCCATAGAAGTTTTGGACATGTAAGTTGCTTTCCCTTGAAAATTATTTTGTGAGAAAGTTACAACACTAAATAATGCTATTAATACGATGGATAAATGTTTCATAATCTTTTGATTAAATTAATTTTGTGTAAAAATAGTTTTAAATAAAAACTAACAAACTTAAAAAAACCTTAAAAATTTATTTTTTTTAAAACCTATCAATAATATTAGGAAACACAAACAAGTGATTACCCCCCTATTTGAATTTGAAAACCATTGCCATTTCTACTTCTGAAACGATTCATCATTTCTTTTGATTTTTCTAAAGAAATTTCTGAAAACTTTTTGCGAGTGACTTGTTTTCCTTTTTTAGGTTCCTTGATCTCGGTCGTTTCAGAAGGATTCAAAACTATTTCTGTACAAACAATCGTTAAACCATCATCATTTACTTCTAAAATCAATCCTGGTAAACCTCCATAATTCCCAGGACCATTGCTGATTGGAACATCAGGAGTATACCATGCAATAACCCTTATTTTTTTTGTTCCTTTTTCCTCCTTAGCTTCACCGTCAATGATTTTAAGCTCTGTAGTTTCCTGATCTTTTTCAAAGAAAGCTTTATAGCAGGTATAGGTTCCTATATTTTTTGTTTCTCCCGTTAATTCCCAATCATATTCAATAAAAGCATCTTTTATTAAAAATACTTTACCCATTAATTCCTTTTTATTGGTGATTCTTTGCTCATTGATATTTTTATAAAATTCATCTGTACTTCCAGATAAACCCTCAACAATGACCATGACCCCATTTTTTTGGGGTAAAGAGGGTGCGTCTAAGACTTGCTCCTCTGTATACATGGATTCAGTCCTGGTAAAATCTAATGTAAATGTTTTTTGAAACATTTTTCTCATTTGGGCATCAAGTTGTTCTTGTAATTTCTCTTGCATTCCAGGAGATCCAGGTATAGAGGTACTGTCTAATTTCATCATAGGTGACTTTCTATGGGTTTTGTAGGTCGCAGTTCCTGAAAAATTTTGTGCACAGAATGATCCTGTAATAAATAAAGACAAAATAAAAATTTTAGTACTCATCGATTTTATATATTTAATATGATTAATATTTTAGAGGACACAAAGATGGTTTATAAATATGATACAGAAGGTTAATCTTTGTTAACGTGTGTTAATCTATTATTATATCATGTAGTTCTTGCTTACTTTTGAAGTATGAATGCAAAAAATCATCATTGGATTTTATATTTGATCACCACGACCATTATCTTAACTATTTCCGTTCAGTTATATTGGAATTACAATAATTATTTAGAAAATAAGCAACAGGTTAGAAATGAAATTCAGAATAGCCTTGACATTGCTATTGACGAATACTATACTGATATTTCAAAATCGAATTTTTTTGCTATTATTGATTACCGTGAATACAGTAAAAAAAATGGTTTTTTTAAGAAATTTTGGAATAGAAGAATAGATTCTTCCAAAAAAGAATTCAGTATTTCCTCTATTGAAATAAAAACAGATGACCCCGAGGAGTACAAAAAAATACCAAAATTATTAGATTCCATTTTATTCGACAGCCCTCTAAACTCTAAATTTAATCCCAATAAAATCACTCGTAGAGAATCCATCAAAACTAGACCAGGAATACGAAAGTTAAAACACAAAATAGATAGTATAAAATTCCTGAAAGGAATTCAATCTGTTGCTGTGGCTCTTGAAAATGATAGTGTCAATTTTACCAAACTAGATTCTATTTTTATCAATCAACTTTCCAAAAAAGGAATTGAAACACCTCATTATTTCAATCTAATAGAGAAGGAGAAAAAAATTGAAATTAGTAATCACATTGATAAAACAGAATTAACATTGTTTTTAACTTCAAAATCTACATTTCTAAGACCAGATCAAAGTTTACGTGTTTATTACCAAGACCCCACAATATTAGCATTAAAAAAGAGCTCTATTGAAATTTTACTTTCACTTATACTCTCGCTAACTATTATTTACTGTTTATTTTACTTGTTTCAAATTATTAAAAAACAAAAGCAACTGTCAGAAATAAAAAATGATTTAATTAATAATATCACCCACGAATTTAAAACTCCTATAGCAACAATTTCTACAGCAATTGAAGCAATTGAAAGTTTTAATGTAATCGACGATAAAGAAAAAACAAAAAAATACGCCTCTATTTCGGCATTTCAGTTAAAAAAATTGCATCAAATGGTCGAGAAATTATTGGAGACAGCTACCTTAGATTCTGAAAACTTGGTCTTACAGAAGGAGCCAATCAATCTTGTTGAACTCATTTTTAAAATTATAAAAAAACACGAACTATTGACCAAAAAAAATATCAGTTTTACAACTCCTATAGAATCCATAATTTTAGAAATAGATCTCTTTCACTTTGAAAATGCCGTCTCAAATTTAATTGACAATGCCATCAAATATGGTGGAGATAACATTGAGATTAATCTTCATAGTGTTCTAAATACACTAGAGATTTCTGTTGCCGATAATGGAAATGGAATTGAAAAAAACCAACAAGAAAGAGTTTTTGATAAATTTTATAGAGTTCCTAAAGGAAACACTCATGATGTAAAAGGATTTGGAATTGGTTTGTATTACACAAAAAAAATTATTGAAAAACATGGTGGTCAAATCAAAGTGATCTCAAATTTTGAGAATACCACCTTTAAATTAGTACTTCCTTATGAGTAATATAAAAATTGTTTTAGCAGAAGATGAGCCTAGTTTGGGACATATCCTTAAAGAAAGTCTAGAAAGTAGAGGTTTTGAAGTATTTCATGCTCCCAATGGTAAGATCGCATATGATTTTTACCAAAAAGAAAGTCCAGATATATTAGTCCTAGACGTAATGATGCCATTAAAAGACGGGTTTACATTGGCAAAAGAAATACGAAAAGAAAACAGCTCTATTCCTATCCTATTTCTCACAGCTAAATCTCAAACAAAAGATGTTTTAGAAGGTTTTGAACATGGTGGAAATGATTATTTAAAAAAACCTTTTTCTATGGAGGAGTTAATTGTTAGAATTCAAGCACTTCTGGATCGCGTAAAAATTAAAAAAGACAACTCCCAAATACTACTTGGAAAATATATTTTCAATTATACAAAACAAAGTCTCCATTACGCAACCGAAACAGTTGTGTTAACTCATAGAGAATCAGAATTACTATTTCACTTGTCAGAAAAACAAAATGAAGTTTTGGATCGAAGTTTCATTTTAAAAAAACTTTGGGGAAATGACGATTTTTTTAATGCACGAAGCATGGATGTTTTTATTAGTAAACTCAGAAAAAAGCTTTCAAAAGATCCAACTATTAAAATTATCAATGTGAGAGGTTATGGATATAAACTTACAATTTAGTTAGGTTAGATTTCTAAATTTTAATTATCTTTAAGCCCCCGATTTTAATCTCTACAACTTAAAGATATGCATATTGCAATTGCAGGAAATATTGGTGCCGGTAAAACCACACTAACCAAATTATTAGCCAAACATTATAAATGGAAACCCCATTATGAAGCTGTTGACGAAAATCCCTATTTAGATGATTTTTATGCAGAAATGGAACGTTGGTCATTTAACCTACAAGTATATTTTTTAAATAGTAGATTTCGTCAAATTTTAGAATTGAGACAATCTGGGAAAGACATTATTCAAGATAGAACCATCTACGAAGATGCCCATATTTTTGCACCTAACTTACATGCAATGGGGCTGATGACGAACAGAGACTATGGGAATTACAGTTCTTTGTTTAACTTAATGGAAAATCTAGTAACACCTCCAGATTTATTAATATATCTGCGTGCAGATATCGCAACACTAGTAGGGCAAATTCACAAACGTGGTAGAGAATATGAAAACTCTATTAGCATCGATTATTTAAGCAGGTTAAATGAACGCTATGAAGCTTGGGTGTCTACCTATACAAAAGGAAAACTATTGATAATTGATGTAGACAAGCTAGACTTTGTCGATAACCAGGAAGATTTAGGTTATATCGTCGATCGAATAGACGCTCAAATAAATGGCCTTTTTTAAAACCAAAAAACGTATCAATTAATAGAGACTTTCCAAAGGGTCTCTTTTTTTTTGAACTAAATTAGACTTCATTTTAAAGAACTGTTTAGGTTTATTTATTAAAAAATATTCACTGAAAAACAGTTTTATTTCATAAAAAAAAAGAATTTTGTAACATTCACTAGCATGCTCTCGTATACTTATATGCGACCCTTATATAAACCTTTCAAAAGTTACAGAGAATTCGATGAGACAACTTAAGATTACCAAGCAGGTTACCAATAGAGAAACTGCATCACTAGACAAATATTTACAAGAAATAGGAAAAGTAGACTTAATTACAGCTGATGAAGAAGTAGAATTAGCTCAGTTAATCAAAGCTGGTGATCAAAGAGCCTTAGAAAAATTAACCAAAGCAAATTTACGATTTGTAGTCTCTGTTGCCAAACAATACCAAAACCAAGGATTGACATTGCCCGATTTAATCAACGAAGGAAACTTAGGGTTGATTAAAGCTGCAAAACGTTTCGATGAAACACGGGGTTTTAAATTTATCTCTTATGCTGTTTGGTGGATTCGTCAATCGATCTTACAAGCACTCGCAGAACAGTCTAGAATTGTACGTTTGCCATTAAATAAAATTGGTTCGATCAATAAAATTAATAAAATGTATGCTTTCTTAGAGCAAGAAAATGAACGCCCACCGAGTGCTGAAGAAATTGCAAAGAAATTAGACATGACAGTCAATGACGTTAAAGAATCTATGAAAAATTCTGGACGTCATGTATCTATGGATGCGCCTTTAATTGAAGGAGAAGATTCTAATTTATATGATGTTCTTAATTCGGGAGAATCTCCGAATCCAGATAAAAAACTTTTACACGAATCGCTAAGGATCGAAATTAATAGAGCGTTAGAAACCTTGACTCCCAGAGAAGCAGATGTCGTAAAATTATATTTCGGTTTGGGAGAACACCAACCAATGACCCTAGAAGAAATTGGAGAAACATTTGATTTAACCCGTGAGCGTGTTCGTCAAATTAAAGAAAAAGCAATAAGAAGACTGAAGCATACGTCTAGAAGTAAGATTTTAATGACCTATCTTGGATAATTTATTGTAAATAAAAGATGTAAAACTCTCGAAATAATTTCGAGAGTTTTTTATTTTATATCCTTATTTTTACAAAAAAGATACAACAACAACATAATGAACAATTTAATAGCACCTTCAATTTTAGCGGCAGATTTTGCCAATTTACAACGCGATATAGAAATGGTAAACACAAGTGAAGCCGATTGGTTTCACATTGATATTATGGACGGGGTTTTTGTACCAAACATTTCTTTTGGAATGCCTGTTTTAAAAGCCATCACAAAACATGCTAAAAAAACGATTGATGTTCACTTAATGATTGTAAATCCAGACCAATACATTCAAACTTTTGCAGAATTAGGGGCTACTATTTTAACGGTACATTATGAAGCTTGTACCCACTTACATAGAACTATCCAAGCTATTAAAGCTGCAGGGATGAAAGCGGGTGTTGCCTTAAACCCTCATACACCAATTGCAGTTTTAGAAGACATCATTACAGACTTAGATCTGGTTTGTATTATGAGTGTAAATCCTGGTTTTGGAGGTCAATCTTTTATTGAAAACACCTACAAAAAAGTATCTCAACTCAAACATTTGATTGATTTTACAAACTCCAATTGTCACATAGAAATTGATGGGGGAGTTACCGATAAAAATGCCAATGCTTTGATAGAAGCTGGAGCAAATGTTCTCGTAGCAGGAAGTTATGTTTTTAGTGCAGAAGCTCCTATTGATACAATTGCAAATTTAAAAAATATCGTTGCATAGATTGTATGCTGTTGTAGACATAGAAACTACAGGAAATGGATACAAGGGTCAAAAAATAACCGAAATCTCCATTTTTATTTTTGATGGAGAAAACGTACTTGATGAATTCACAACCCTCGTTGATCCAGAAGCACCCATCCCAACATTTATTACCAACCTTACAGGCATTAATCAAGCTATGGTTCGAAATCAACCTAAGTTTTATGAAATTGCAAAAAAGGTTGAAGAAATTACCAAAGACACTATTTTTGTTGCTCACAATGTAAACTTCGATTACAACATTATTCAAGCAGAATTTAAAAGTTTAGGATTCAATTTTAAACGAAAAAAGTTATGTACAGTTCGTTTGTCACGAAAAATAATTCCAGGATTAAAGTCCTACAGTTTGGGAAATATTTGTGCTCATGAAGGGATTTCTATTTCAGCAAGACATCGAGCAAGAGGTGATGTAGAGGCAACTGTAGAATTGTTTCGAAGACTCATTGAAAGAGATGACAACTTTACCATCAATTCTTTTTTAAACCCAAAATCTAGACAAGCCACATTACCGCCACTTTTAGATAAATCTGTAGTCGATAATTTACCAGAGAAACACGGTGTTTATTATTTTAAGAACATAAAAAAAGAAGTGATTTATGTGGGTAAAGCAAACAATATAAAACAGCGAGTGATTAGTCATTTTTATGACAAAAAGAAAAAAGAAATTTCGATGTGTTTGGAAACTGCTGATATTTCATATACAGAAACTGGAAGTGAAATACTGGCTCTTTTACATGAATCATCAGAAATAAAAAAACGATATCCAAAATTTAATCGAGCGCAACGTCGAGCTGGTGAAGCAGTAGGATTGTTTTGGTACGAAGATCAAAAAGGAATTATTCACCTCGCATATAATCGGCTTAAGTTAGCTCCAAATGCAATTGGAAAGTATTACACTGTAGCAGAATGCAGAAATCATTTAGAATACTTGTGCAGCGAATTTGACTTGTGTCCAAAGTATTGTCATTTACAAACCAATGTTTCGAGTTGCTTTCATTACCAACTGAAAGAATGCAAAGGTATTTGTTGTGATAAAGAATCTGTAAAATCTTACAACATTCGCGTAAAAAAAGCGATAAAATCTGTTGGGATGGGTGCCAAAAATTTAGTGATTCGAGAAAAGGGAAGAACCGAAAATGAAATTGGATTTGTCTTAATTTTAAATGGCATTTACTTGGGTTTTGGCTATGTAGATAAAGCCCAAGAATCACAACTAAAACATCCTGAAGAATATCAATTTTTTGTACAACTCCAAAAAGACAACCGAGATGTACAACGAATTATTTCCTCTTATATCAAGAAAAAAAAGAATCTTAAAGAACTCGAAAATGAAAAAGACATCCTCTAAAATTCATATTATTGGCGCAGGGGTTAGTGGGTTAATTGCCGCCCAAGTTTTAGAAAATTATGGCTATCAACCAACCATTATTGAAGCTAGTAATTCTGTTGGAGGACGGGTAAAATCTGACCTTGTCAATGGGTTCACATTAGATCGTGGCTTTCAGGTTTTATTAACTTCGTATCCAGCTGCCAAAAAATATTTAGATTTTGAAACCCTTACCTTACAAAAGTTATTACCCGGTGCTGTTATTTTTAAAAACGGAAAAGCACAAACGATTGGAGACCCTTTGCGTTCCATTTCTTTATTGATACCAACACTATTTTCATCTATTGGAAATCTTTCTGATAAACTAAAAATTCTAAAACTAAATACACTTTTAAAGAAAAAAAATGTGGATACCATTTTTAAAGAAGACGAAAAAACCACCCTACAATATTTAAAAGATGTTGGTTTCTCAGAAGAGATGATTCAAACTTTTTTCAAGCCTTTTTTTAGTGGTATTTTTTTAGAACCCAACTTAGATACTTCAAGTAGAATGTTTGAGTTTGTCTATAAAATGTTTGGTGAGGGATTCGCCGTATTGCCCAAAGCTGGAATTCAGGCAATTTCAGATCAATTGAAAGACAACTTAAAAAACACAAAAATTCTTTTAAACTCTGAAGTAGCATCGTTAAAGGATAAGAGTATTATTTTGAAAGACGGTTCAGAAATTGAAAGTGATTTTACCATTATTGCCACAGAAGCAAGTCAGTTAGTTGCCAACCTAAAAAACCAAGAAACTAGTTGGAAAACTTGTGACACCTTATACTTTAAAACTTCAGAAAGAATCATTTCAAGACCCCTAATAGGATTAATTGCTGATGAAAAGGCACTAATGAACAATCTATTTTATCATACATCAATAAAAACAGCAACCCAAGGAAAAGGAGAATTATTGTCGGTTACCATTGTGAAAAATCATGACCTTTCTGAAAAAAAATTGATTGAAAAAATCACTAAAGAATTAAAAGAACTTTGTGGAATAACAGATACAACATTTATAAAACGATACCAAATTAAGAAGGCCTTGCCAAAACTAGACGACCTTCAATATGAAATTTCAAGTACTGAAACAAAGCTAACTTCTTCGATATTTTTGGCAGGAGACCAACTTTTAAACGGGTCTTTAAATGCAGCAATGATTTCGGGAGAAAGAGCTGCCATGGGGGTTATTGGAACCCTGCAAGATGGAATTATTGTAGATGAATTAAGTTCTTAATGGAAGGTTAAACACTTAAATTTTCAATAACAATTTTCTTTATTTTTCTGTTCAATGATTTTAAAGCATTGAAGCTGGTATGTTCTAAAATAATCACAACTAGATTGTCTTCTAAATACGTTGTAAGTCCGGTACTAAATCCATTCCATTTACCATAATGGTAAATACTATTTTCTTTTTTAGTATCAATTCTAAACCCAAATCCATAAGGTATTTTTCTACCGTACACACTTTCTCCTTTTGAATACATGAGCGCTAATGATTTTTTTGTAAGAAAACTACCTGAATTTAGTCCTTTTGTCCACTTAAACAAATCTTCTGCCGTAGTATATACGTTTTTATCGCCCACAATAGCATCATTTACAGTACTTGGAATCTTTATATGCCTCCATCCTCCATATAATCGATAACCATTTAATTGATGCTCTCTAATAGAATCATTCTCAAAACTGTATACATATGAATGATTCATTTGTAGTGGTTCAAAAATATTCTTTTTTAAAAAAGAGCTAAAAGAAGTGCCAGAAATTTTTTCAACAATAGAGGCTAGTACAAAGTAACCCGTATTGGAATAATCAAAATTACGTCCGGGTTTAAAATACCGCTTTACATCAGTCGATGTCAAAAACTCCATCATTTCACTATTTGTAGGGGCCTTTTCTTGCTCCCACTTATGCTCTGCTATCCAAAAATATTTTGGCAAGCCTGCGGTATGGTTCAAAAGGTTTTTAATCGTTACCGCTTCATAAGGGAAATCCGGGAAATAAGTATTTACAGTGTCTGTAAGTTTAATTTGATTTCTTTCATTTAATAGCATAATGGCTGCTGCAGTAAACTGCTTACTTACTGATGCTAATTGAAATACAGACTCCTTATTTAAGAGTGTTTTCTTTTTAAAATCTGCAGTCCCTATCTGATTTTCATATACTATTTTTTCATTTTTTGCAACTAATACTGCTCCATGAAAATCATGTCTTTTGTGAATACGCTTTAATAATGAATCTAATTTATGACGTACATTTTTTGTAACCTTTTCTGGATAATGAACTGTTAAATTTGGAGCTACTTCTTTTAACTTTTTAGGAGGTAATTGTTCATTTACTATTACCTCTTTAGGGGAGGATGTAGAGGCTATAAAAGAGAATAGACCTAAAAAAAGTAGGAATAAGAAGGATATTACTTTGGGATATTTTTTTAAATACAATTATCGAACTTTATTATGCAATTTAACAATCCTTTTTTAGATATTCATTACCCTCTTATAATTTCTACAATTCAAATATTCACCTCACTATAAAAACATTCCTAAATTAATAAAATGGCCCATTATAGCAATGGTTTTTTTGCTGTCAAAAAATCCAATTACAACCGCAAAAAATACTGATGATTATGGTATGAAAGGAAATTCTAATTAATAGCACAATCAACAGCTATTTCAACAAGATTAGAGGTGGTTTTAAATGATACTTTATTTGAACTTTTTGTTGATTTATTCGTGACCCCAACTTGTGGAAGTACGAACTTTTTTAGAAATTAGAATGAGCTTGTCAAATTTAATTTATTGTGAAAAAAAGTACAAAATGAATATTTAAAAATTTTGAAAACTAATCAATCCAACCTCCAATATTCTCACGAAGCTCAGCTCCATAACCTTTTACTTTAGCTTTTAATGCATCTGAACTATTTCCTACTACAAGGACACGTTCTAAACTAAAAATGGTCATGAATTTTTTAGCAAATTCACTTGATTCAAAGTTGTTAAGATGATGAACAAAATCTGCAGAATCATAATACTTCTCAACCAAGTTTACATGCTTTCCATCGGCAGAAATAAAATATCCAAAATCATATGTATTTGGCTCAGTTTCTCTGACAAATTTTGTAAAGTTGATCATAAATTCTTTAACGTCACTTCTGGCAAAACCATCATTAACTTTCAAGTCTGCTAAACCCATCACTTTTGTTGATGAATTGTTCACTCCTTCAAAGGCTTTAATTTCTTTTTGTAAAGCAGATGGATCCATATAACGCCATATTTTAGAAATTTTATCTCCCTCCCACAAGCTCACACAATGAAATGGTATAGTAGTCTCCGCTCCTGTAAAATTACCTTTACCAGACCACATTGACCAAAAAGCTGTGTATACATTCCCATTGGTGTCTGTATATGTTTTGATATTATCAGTGGTACATTTAATTCCACTAAACAAAGCATGTGTGAATTTATCAGCATCAATTAAACCTTTATTCCCATTAGTATTGGAGACAGTTTCTCCATTTTTTTGATTGTTAGAAAACTGATCATAGAGTTCTAAATCTTCTGCAAATAGAGCTTCAGCTACACTCGAATCGTTATTCATGTAAGCATCTATATGACTTTTAACTTTTAACGACTTAGCATCCATAGATACCACTTTTTCGCTATTATTTGAGCACGCCAGAACTGTAACAGTAAGAATTGCTAGTAATATTTGATTTTTCATTATTCGTTATTTAATGGTTAAATATGTTTTGATTTATTTTTTATGTAGTTGAATACTTACTCTTCTTGACTCCATTTTCTAACACCAGTAATTTTCCCATTTCTAATGTAGTGTCGCTCATAGAACCTATATTTTTCAATTGTTCCATCCTTTTTGTAACGCTTCTCACTAAAAGGAAACATAACAATTGTTAAGTCTTTATCATAGGATGGAATCACTGGCATCACATCATAGACCCAACGCGTTATTGAGTCATAAGGTTCATGCATGGCTTGTATTATTTTTTTACCTGTTTCTAGATCCATTACTACTTTCTCCAAACCTTTCTCAGGATAAAAAAAGATTGAATCTGTAAAATGTTCGGTTGAAAGAAAATCTATATCTTTTCTAACAAAAGCATCAGAAAAATCGATTGCTAACTGTCCAACCTCATCACTGGCAAATGAATAAGTTGCTCCTTTTTTTGGGCCATTAAGAATTTTCCCACCACTTGCCGTTTTTGACATATCATTTGAAGTAGTACCTGTACATCCAATTAAAAATACTGAGAAAAAGGCTATTAAATTAATTATCTTCATATCATTTAAATTAGTTTTGTTTTGCAATTTAAAAATAAAAATGATTTATCAAAAAAAAAGAATTGAAATT
>Ga0206677_10004064_pt1 | contig 12077 bp, 8 predicted proteins | sample M130m12015metaG_FD_155475 | JGI IMG/M metagenome (GOLD analysis project Ga0206677, IMG submission 155475) | Ammonia-oxidizing marine archaeal communities from Monterey Bay, California, United States - M1 30m 12015 | ecosystem: Environmental > Aquatic > Marine > Intertidal zone | place: USA... | reverse complement strand
TATAAAATTATTTTTTGTGATAAGCCTCAGATAAATTTTTTAATTCTCCTTTTAGAGATATGATTTTTTCTTTATTGTTTGTTATTTTTTGTTCGAAATCTTCAAACATTTTCCCCTTAGTATTGGAAAAGAAACTAAGATTGTTTTCTAATTGTGTGGTTTCCTTAATAGTGCTATTAATTAACCTATTCAATCTGTTTTTCTCATCTATAAATGCTTTATCAGGATCAGAAGAATTAGACAGAAAAGAGGACTTCAATGATTTTTCAATTTGAAAGACCTCTTCTTTTTTTAATTTATTTTTTTTGGTAAAACTATACACTGTTTCTTCAAAATCTTTTAAAATTTTACCAGCACTTTTCCTAGGTGTTTGTCCGATTTTTTGAAATTCTTCTATAAATTTTTTAATATCAGAGAAGCCAGTATTTTTACTTTCTTTAAATTTTTCTATTAGTAAAATTTTAGTTTTTAAATTATCTTTTTCCTTTGATAATATTTCTTTTCTATTTTTGTTTTTTAATTCAAAAAAATCGTCGCAGTGAGTTCTGAATTTCTTCCATAATTTTTGTTCTGCAAATCTTCCAGCGTGACCAATTTTTTTCCATTCATTTTGAAGTTCTTTTATAAGTTCAGGATTACTATCTTTATCAATGTTGTCAACATAATTCTTAGCTTTTTCAATCAATAAGTTTTTTTGATCATAATTTCCTTTTAATTTATTTTTTTCAAGATCAAATGTTTGCTTTCTTTTAGAGAAAAATTCATCAGCTATGGATCTGAATTCTGTCCATATTTTTTCATTCACATTTCTAGGTACTGGGCCAATTTTCTTCCAATCTTCCTGTAGTTTTTTGAATTGCTTAGATATTGCTTCTGTTTTTTTAAAGTCGGAGTTATCCTCACTTAATAATTCTTTAGCTTTTAAGATTAGTTTATTCTTAGCTTCTAAATTTTCTTTAAGACTATTTTTAAAGTTATTGTAATATTCCCTTATTGTTTTTTGAATACTATTTATTTCATTCCAATAGTTCTTTTTTAAGTCCCCCCAATGCTCTTTAAATGTCGGTCCAATTTCTTCCCATTTATTTTGAATTAATTTTAATTCTAGTTGAATTTTTTTAATATCATTTATTGAATTCAGTTCCTTAAGTTCATGTATTATTTGATTTTTTAATGAAAAGTTCCTCTTTAAATCATTTTCTTTTAGCTCTTTATAGATGTTGAAATTATAATTAAACGATTCATTTAATTTGCTAAATTCTTTTTGAAAGTTGTGATCAATTTTTGAAGAAACAGTTGCACTCTTATTCCATTTTTCTCTAATCTCTTTAATTCCTGTTGCTAATTCACTTAACTTTTCTTTGCTATTGACTAAATTTTCAAATTCTATAAGAATAGATTTTTTAATTTCTATATTTTTATTTTCAATCTTTAGTTTCTTAGCTTTTTCCTTTTCTTGATTTTCGTTGTAATCTTTAATTACATTTAATAATTCAATGTTTTTTGGATCTTCTTTTGGGTCTAGTTTACCATCTACACCATCATCTTGATTTTTATAATTTTCTAATTCTTTGTCAAGTATTGCTTTAAAAATTTTAATTTGATGTTCAGCTTCCTTGATAGCAAGTTCATTTTTTGCTCCCAAAAAGCTATTTATGTTTTTTAGAATTTCTTCTTTATCTAATTCCATTATTCTTATTTGAAGTTTTAAAGGAAAAGCACAAATTGTGGCCTTGTTATGTGCTTTTTTATTTATTTAATTCTGTTTAAGGTTCTTAAAATCAATTATGAATTTAGTCAAAACGTAAATTAACGTAAATTATCTTAAAATAAACGTATTCAATGCTCTTAAGAATTATATTTATTGTATGATTAATGCTATTATTTTAGAATATGATTTAACTGCTGCAAATATATTAAAAGCTAAATTATTTGAAGCATTAAGTGCTAAATTAAGAGTCCTTAATTTATTTGACAATGTTGATGCTGCAGTGAAATTTATAAAAACTAGATCTGTAGACTTAGTTTTTATAAATGTATCTTTAAAGAACGAATCTGGCTTTAACTTTTTTAAATTTTTAAATTCTCCTTTTAGTTTTCAAGTTGTTTTTTTAGCAGAAAACAAAGAATTAGTTTTAGATTCTTTAGTATATAGACCGCTTGATTTCTTAATTAAACCAATATCAAATATCCATATTTTAAATATTTACAAGAGGTTTAATAATAATTATCATCATTATAATTTAACATCTACTAATTCTAAAATTGTCTTTCCATATGACCACGGATTTAAGGTTGAACATTCCAATAATATTATTTTTTGTCAAGCAAATGGAAACAGTACTAAAATGGTGAGATTAAATAATCCAGATATTTTTATTTCAAAGACACTCAAATGGATTACTAATTCCTTAAATGAACCTACTTTTTTCAGGATTCATAAATCTTTTTTTATTAATATTAATTACGTTACATTTTTTAATAAAACTGATAACACTGTACAGTTAATCAACGGTGAAATCCTGCCGATTTCAGTTAGAAAAGTTAAAGAATTCTATTTTAGATTAAGTAACTAAAAGTTTTTAATTAAACTTTTTCAGAATTTTTATTTTTTTTACTTCCTCTGTAGAGTGGGATATAGATTAACTTAGTTTCTATGGGTCCATTGTACATCCTGATTTTCCTGCTAGGTCTCAAGCCTATATGTTTTAAGCCTTCTAAATCTCCACTAAGTATCCATGCGTCAGCTCCACTCCATTCATGCTTTAAATGCGAACCAATATCGTTGTAAAATTCATGATTTTTTTCCTGAGCTATCCTAATATTATAGGGCGGGTTTAGAACTAACATTTGATTTTCTCTAGTAGGTTTTAATTTGAAAAAGTCTTTAGTTTCTATTTTACAAGTGTGTTCTTCAAATATATTCTTTAAATTATTTTTTGTCGCAAAAACCATTTTACTCATTATATCAAATCCTTCGACTACTGGAAGGTTATCGTTAATATTATTGATGGCTTCATTTCTGAGTTTTGTCCATAATTTATGATCGTAGTTCTTATGATTCATAAAACCAAATGCAATTCTTTTTATTGTGGGGGGCATGTTTTTAGCCATCATCAAAGCTTCGCAAAGAAATGTTCCTGACCCACACATAGGGTCTAATATTGGCCTCTTCATATCCCATCCACTAAACTTTAATATTCCTGCAGCTAATACCTCATTTAATGGAGCAACTCCTGTAATGGTTCTGTATCCTCTTTTGAATAGTGGGTCTCCAGATGTGTTCCATAATAAATTAACTTGATCATGAGTTATTCTCACCAAAAATCTATGGTCTGGAGATTCTCGGTCTACACTAGGTCTTTTACCAATATTTTTGTTGAATTGATCAACAATAGCATCTTTAATTTTTAAAGAAACATACTTTGAGTGGTTAAAAAAAGGAGAATGAACAACACTGCTAATAGCAAATGTTTCATGAATTGAAAACTCTTTTTCCCAATTATATTCATAAGCACCTTTATACAGCTCACTTTCATTAGCAGCTTTATACTTATGTAATTCAACCAGAACATCAAGGGCTAATCGTGACCAAAGATTCAACTTATATACTACTTCGATCCCCCCTTTGAGATAAACAGCTCTTTTTCCTATCTCGGGTTTTAGTCCAGAAATTTGAAAAACTTCTTCTGCTAATATTTCTTCAAATCCAGCAAATGTTCTTATAATAATATTCATTCTAAAAATTAATTTTCTTGTTCATCTACTTCTTCAAAATCGACATAAATATCTTCCTCTAAATCAACTTTTTCAGAACTTTTATTTTGATTGTTATTTTTCTCATTAAAGTTTTTCATCATTTCTTCTAATGGATTATCTGCTGCTTTCTTGTTTTTCCCTGTTATTTTATTTATAAAAGTAGATATGGTTACCACTCCTTTTTGAAAACTTGAAACCATAAAGAAAAAACCCAAAATCCCGAAAACCCCTTTTAATATTGGAGCGAGATAAAGACCTTCAATGGTGCTGATAAACCAAATGTTGATTGGGTTTTGATAGAGAAAATTCCCAAATTTAGGAATACCAATACAAGCTGCGTAAATAACAATTGAAACACCTAATATGTGGCTTTCGTATTTTTGTTTGTTTTTTTGAGATGTATTAATATTGAATTTTGATTTTAAACCTAAATTGCTGACCATATTTAAAATTGATGTTTGTTTATTTAATTTACCTGCTAGATATAGTGCTAAAAACACTCCTCCAATTAAATAGGTTATTGCAACTGAGCTTAAATTAGTTAAGTTTTTTTGATTGTGAATGTAGCAATTGGAATAAGTCAGGCTACTAAGAATCAAATATCTAATTGCTGATATGGCATAATTTAATTGAACATGAGGTTTAAAGCCTGTAATTAAACTGACAGGAATTTTAATTAGTAACCACCATATGAAGTTATATACTACGTATACAATACTGAGGTTAAATATTAATTCTAAAAAATTCATATTACAAATATAGGTTAATGGTCATTAAATGAATAAATAAGTTTAATATTAAGATTTCCCAATTATATTCGTATCGCAAAAATTAGTTATGAATTGTAAATATTTTTATTTAGTATTTTTTTTAGTATTTAAAATTTCTTTGTGTTTCCCTCACGAAGGTATGTGGATTCCTTCGCTTTTAAAAATCATTGAAGGTGAGATGCAAAGTAGTGGTTTAGAGCTTTCAGCAGAAGATATTTACAGCATCAATCAATCGAGTCTTAAAGATGCTATTGTCCATTTTGGAGGAGGATGTACTGCTGAAGTGGTTAGTGATAAGGGGTTGATATTAACCAACCACCACTGTGGATACAGCCAAATTCAACAACACAGTTCTCTAGAAAATAATTATTTAAAAAATGGTTTTTGGGCTATGACTAATAGTGAAGAGCTTCGAAATCCTGGTCTAACAGCTACTTTTATTGTGAGCATTCAAGATGTGACAATAGAAGTTTTAAATGGTGTAACAAATGAAAATAATTTCACAAAAATCATAAATGATAATATAATTAAACTCCAAAATCAGCAATCAAATCCTAATTATAAAAGTGTAATTAAACCCTTTTATTACGGTAACAAATACTATATGATTACTTCTAAAACTTATAAAGACGTAAGATTGGTTGGAGCGCCTCCAAGTTCTATGGGTAAGTTTGGAGGGGACACTGATAATTGGGTTTGGCCAAGACATACTTGTGATTTTTCAGTTTTTCGAATTTATGCTAATTCAGATAATGAACCGTCAGAAATTTCTGATGAAAACCAACCTTACAACGCCCCTGTTTCTTTAGACATAAATATTAGTGGTATAAAGGAAAATGATTTCAGTATGATTTTTGGTTTTCCGGGTAAAACAGAGCAGTATTTGACTTCAAATGCTGTAAATAATTATCTAGAAAAAATCTTACCAGCAAGAATTGAAATGCGTAAGAATAGTTTAAAGTTTATAGATGCAGCTATGGATTTAAATGAATTGAATTACATAAAATATGCATCTAAACAATCAAGAATAAGTAATGCTTACAAAAAATGGATAGGTCAAGACCTTGGTCTAAGAAAAAAAGAGGCTGTAAAAATTAAGAAATTAAGTGAAGATAAATGGCTGTCTTTGAATCAAGATAATCCTCAAATTCTTAATGAATTGTTTAAAGTAGAAAATAAAAAAATAACCTATCAATTAGCTTACAGTTTATTTATTGAAATGTGGTATTATGGTCCAGAAGTCATTCGTTTTTCAAATGGCTTCAGGAAACTATCTGTAAATGACGATTTCGAGAATAATGTTATTAAAAAAAGAAAAAGTATTAAAAACTATTTTAAAAACTATGATCGTAATGTCGACATAAATATTTTCAAGTCGCTTTTGCCAATATATTTAAAACATCTTGACAATAGCTTAGAATCCCAGTCTATAAATAATCAAATTAATAAGTATTCTAATGTTAATGAATTTGTAGAATATCTCTTCGATAAATCTAAGTTTTCCAAGCTTGAATCAGTTGAAAAATTATTGAATATGAACGAAAAAGGGTTGTTAAAAGCCTTAGAAAAAGATCCTCTTGCCAAGTTCTCTGATGAGATTTATAATCACTTTAGACAAGAAATATTACCTATTTACAGGGGGTTAGAAAAGCAGCATAATCTTCTTATGAAAAAATACCTTAGAAGTATTATGGAATCTGACTCCACTAAAACTTTTTTTGCAGATGCTAATTCAACCATAAGACTAACTTATGGTAAAGTAGAAGGTTCTAAGCCAAGGGATGGAATGAGCTATAATTGGTTTACTACCATTGATGGTATAGTTGAAAAATACAACACAGGCGCATCAGATTTTGAGGTGCCCGAAAGGTTATTAGAACTTCATCGACAAAAGAAGTATGGAAGATATGGTTCTAACGGAAATTTAAATATTTGCTTTTTAGGATCTAATCATACAACTGGTGGTAACTCTGGGAGTCCAGCTTTAGATGCTAAAGGAAGTTTAATTGGAATAAATTTTGATAGAACGTGGGAAAGTACCATGAGCGATATTCTTTTTGACAAGGATATTTGTAGAAATATAATGGTAGATATTAGATACGTCCTTTGGGTTATAGACATATATGCTGGTGCAGGTCACTTAGTTGAAGAAATGAATTTAATTGAAAATTAATTACTCCCCAATGTAATCTGGTTTTCTTTTTTCTAAAAAAGCATTTACCCCCTCTTTGTAATCTTTTGAACCTGCAGCAATTGATTGCTGTTGTTTTTCAAATTCTAGTTGTCCGGAAAGATCGTTCCCATCACTTTTGTAAAGCAACTCTTTAATTAACCCTATTGATTTTGTGGGCATCAAAGAAAGTCTAGTTGCGAAATCAAGAGCCACTTTGTATCCATTGTCATCTTCTATTGCCTTATAAATCATACCAATTTTCTCCGCCTCTTCTGCACTTAGTTTATCACCACTAAACATTAAACCAGCAGCTTTCTGTTTACCAATATTTCTAGGTAAATAGTAAGTTCCTCCAGAGTCTGGAACTAGTCCGATATTAATAAATGATTGAACGAACTTAGCAGACTTTGCTGCAAAAGTAATGTCACAACAAATAGCAAGATTAGCGCCTGCTCCTGCAGCTACGCCGTTGACATAACATATAACCGGTTTATTAAGTTCAGTAATTCTTTTTACAATTGGATTATAAGTGTGATCTATAATTTCACTTATTGAGGGGCCGCCTTCTTTAGTTGCCTCTTCCAAATCTTGACCCGCACAGAACGCCCTACCATTCCCAGTTAATACTACAGCTCTTACTTTATTATTTACTTTGCAATCTTCAAAAGATTTTATTAATTCATCAGCCATTTCATAATTTAAACTATTTAAAACTTCAGTTCTATTAAGTTTTATCTCAGCAACACCATCTGAAATTTTGTAAATTATATAATTGTACTTTTCTTTCATAGAATTTAACTTATTAATAAACAACAATTATTGTTTAAAAAATTATAACGATTTTCGCATAAATTTAATAATAATATAAGATGGCAAATTTTTATCAAGTTAAAGTATCTAACATAAATAAAGAAACTCACGATTCAGTATCAATTTCATTCGATATTAGCACCCAGCATTTAAAGGAGTTTAATTTTACTCCAGGACAATATATTGTTATAAAGACAAATATAAATGGCGATGATTGTAGAAGGTCTTACTCAATATGTTCCTCCAAAAATGAGATTTTAACTGTTGCAATAAAAAAAGTTGAAAATGGTAAAATGTCAACTTATATTAATGAAAAATTACAAGTTGGAGATACCGTTGAAATTCAACCCCCACAGGGAAATTTTAAATTAGAAAATATAAATCTATCAAATACAAGAAAATTTGTTGCTTTTGCTGCAGGTTCTGGGATTACTCCTATATTATCTATGATTAAAGAAATTTCAATCAATGAGAAAAACACCCAATTTCTATTGTTTTACAGTAATAAAACTAAATCTGATGTCATGTTTTCATCACAATTAAATGAATTAATGAGTGACAACATTATTGTTAGATTCCTTTACTCAAGAGAAACTGCAGATAATGATTTGTACCATGGTAGAATAAATGAACAAAAAGCTAAAGATTTATTAAAATCTGAAATGCCTTACCTTAATGCGGATGCTTTTTATTTATGTGGGCCTGAACAAATGATTTTTTCAACCAAAAATGTTTTGGAATCTTTTGGGGTTGACAATTCAAAAATCAAGTTTGAGTTATTTACAGCTCCAGTTCTAGATAAAGCTGATACTACTAATGAAAGTGATGTTGATTTTGAGGGTGAGTCTAAAGTAGTTGTTATTTACGATGACGAAGAAGTTGAGTTTTCCCTAAGCAAAAATGGAGATACAATACTAGATGTTGCAATGGATAATGATTTAGATGTTCCTTTTTCATGCAAGGGTGCTGTATGCTGTACATGTAGGGCGAAAGTCAAATTAGGAAAGGTAGTCATGGATGCTAATTATTCTCTTTCAGACCAAGAAGTTGAAGATGGATATATATTGACATGTCAAGCTCATCCAGTAAGTGAAAAAGTTATTGTAGATTTTGATTAATTAAATTATAATTAAATGAATATAGTTGTAACAGGTTGTTCAAAAGGTATTGGATACGAACTCGTAAAGCTTTTGACAGAAAATCACAAGGTTTATGGAATTTCTAGAGACCTTAGAAAGCTGAAAGAATTAAAATCTAGCTTATCCAATCCTAAAAACTTTCAATTCACATCTGAAGATGTTTCAAAAATTAGCTTGGATTCTATTAATAATTTTGTCGAGTCAGAAAAGGTTGATCTTTTGATAAATAATGCAGGTATTTTAGTAAATAAAAATTTTTCTAAAATTTCATACGATGATTACAGATCTGTTATGGATGTAAACTTTTGGGGAGCTTTTAGTTTGACTCAATTATTATTAGATAAATTATCAAAGGCAAAAGGACAAGTTATAAATATCTCAAGTATGGGTGGTGTTAATTACAGTTCTAAGTTCCCAGGGCTATCGTTATACAGTTCTTCTAAAGCTGCTGTGAGTGTTTTAACAGAGTGTTTAGCAGTTGAATTAGAACAATTTGAGATAAATGTTAATGCTTTTGCTTTAGGTGCTGTCCAAACAGAGATGTTGAACGATGCATTTCCTGAATATAAAGCCAATATTTCTGCAATCGAAATGGCGACATTCATAGTAAATTTCATTGACTCATCTAAAAATTTAGTCAATGGACAGGTTTTTAGAATAGCCAATAGCAATCCTTGAGTACTGATTTTCAGTTAGATATAATCTTTCTAATAAAATATTAAAATTTTAGTTAGAAATAGTTGGTCATTTTCAAATATCATAGTATGTTTGCAACCCGAAAAAAGTTGTTTATTTATTAGTCTTACATCAGAAAAGAAAAAAAAATATTTTTTTTTCTCTTTTTACTTGTTTGATTTAAATTATAAATTACCTTTGCCGGCCAATTGTGTTTCCAAAAGAGGTTTCACAACCAAATAAAAGAGTTTTAAACTCTTGAAAATATTAAGTTCTTTGAAGTATTGAAGTAAAGAATTAAAAGACTAGCAACCCCTGAGATTTGTTTCAACAAAACTTAAAGTTATAATTACAATGGAGAGTTTGATCCTGGCTCAGGATGAACGCTAGCGGCAGGCTTAACACATGCAAGTCGAACGGTAACAGAAAAAGCTTGCTTTTTGCTGACGAGTGGCGAACGGGTGCGTAACGCGTATGCAACCTACCTTCTTCAGAGGAATAGCCCAGAGAAATTTGGAATAATACCTCATAATAATATTTTTTCGCATGTTAAAATATTTAAAGCTCCGGCGGAAGAAGATGGGCATGCGTAACATTAGTTTGTTGGTGAGGTAATGGCTCACCAAGACTACGATGTTTAGGGGGTCTGAGAGGATGATCCCCCACACTGGTACTGAGACACGGACCAGACTCCTACGGGAGGCAGCAGTGAGGAATATTGGTCAATGGACGAAAGTCTGAACCAGCCATGCCGCGTGAAGGATGACTGCCCTATGGGTTGTAAACTTCTTTTGTATAGGAAGAAACCCCTCTACGTGTAGAGGGCTGACGGTACTATTCGAATAAGCACCGGCTAACTCCGTGCCAGCAGCCGCGGTAATACGGAGGGTGCGAGCGTTATCCGGAATTATTGGGTTTAAAGGGTGCGTAGGCGGAAATTTAAGTCAGTGGTGAAAGCCTACAGCTTAACTGTAGAATTGCCATTGAAACTGAATTTCTTGAATCTAATTGAAGTAGGCGGAATATGACATGTAGCGGTGAAATGCTTAGATATGTCATAGAACACCGATAGCGAAGGCAGCTTACTAAGTTAGTATTGACGCTAATGCACGAAAGCGTGGGGAGCGAACAGGATTAGATACCCTGGTAGTCCACGCCGTAAACTATGATTACTCGCTATTGGCGATACACTGTCAGTGGCTAAGCGAAAGTGATAAGTAATCCACCTGGGGAGTACGATCGCAAGGTTGAAACTCAAAGGAATTGACGGGGGCCCGCACAAGCGGTGGAGCATGTGGTTTAATTCGATGATACGCGAGGAACCTTACCAGGACTTAAATGCATTACGATCGGTTGGGAAACCAACTTTTCTTCGGACGGAATGCAAGGTGCTGCATGGTTGTCGTCAGCTCGTGCCGTGAGGTGTCAGGTTAAGTCCTATAACGAGCGCAACCCCTATTCTTAGTTGCCAGCGGTTCGGCCGGGGACTCTAAGAAAACTGCCAGTGCAAGCTGTGAGGAAGGTGGGGATGACGTCAAATCATCACGGCCCTTACGTCCTGGGCCACACACGTGCTACAATGGTAGGTACAAAGGGCAGCCACTTGGTGACAAGGAGCTAATCTCAAAAACCTATCTCAGTTCGGATTGGAGTCTGAAACTCGACTCTATGAAGCTGGAATCGCTAGTAATCGCGCATCAGCCATGGCGCGGTGAATACGTTCCCGGGCCTTGTACACACCGCCCGTCAAGCCATGGAAGCTGGGAGTACCTGAAGTCGGTAACCATATAGGAGCTGCCTAGGGTAAAACTAGTAACTGGGGCTAAGTCGTAACAAGGTAGCCGTACCGGAAGGTGTGGCTGGAACACCTCCTTTCTAGAGTATTCAAATTTTAGGATGCTGGTCTTTTTTTTACTTCAATTTTTCTTAACTCACCCAATAGCTCAGTTCTCTCTACTGAATGTAGGGCTATTATATAGTCCCTTAGCTCAGTTGGTTAGAGCGCTACACTGATAATGTAGAGGTCCGCAGTTCAAATCTGCGAGGGACTACGCTACGGGGGATTAGCTCAGCTGGCTAGAGCGCCTGCCTTGCACGCAGGAGGTCATCGGTTCGACTCCGATATTCTCCACTTACTCGTAAGAGTTTGAGTTCTTTGACGTATTTCAATATTAATAATCATAAAAAGTACATAACAAATTGTTACTTATTAAAAAGCAAATAAGGGCGTATGGCGGATGCCTTGGCTCTCAGAGGCGATGAAGGACGTAATAAGCTGCGATAAGCTGCGGGTAGGAGCAAATATCCTTTAATCCGCAGATTTCCGAATGGGGAAACCCGGCTAGTTGAAGACTAGTCATCGAAAGAAGCAAACCTGGTGAACTGAAACATCTAAGTAACCAGAGGAAAATAAAACAAAAGTGATTCCCTCAGTAGCGGCGAGCGAAATGGGAATAGCCCAAACCAAAAATGTTTCGGCATTTTTGGGGTTGTAGGACTGCAATGTGGACTGTTAATTTATAGTGGAATATTCTGGAAAGTTTAATCATAGAAGGTGAAAATCCTGTACACGAAATAATTTAACTACCTAGCAGTATCCTGAGTAGGGCGGGACACGTGAAATCCTGTCTGAATCTACCAGGACCATCTGGTAAGGCTAAATACTACTGAGAGACCGATAGCGAACAAGTACCGTGAGGGAAAGGTGAAAAGTACCCTGAACAAGGGAGTGAAATAGTTCCTGAAACCATA
>Ga0206677_10004063_pt1 | contig 12078 bp, 13 predicted proteins | sample M130m12015metaG_FD_155475 | JGI IMG/M metagenome (GOLD analysis project Ga0206677, IMG submission 155475) | Ammonia-oxidizing marine archaeal communities from Monterey Bay, California, United States - M1 30m 12015 | ecosystem: Environmental > Aquatic > Marine > Intertidal zone | place: USA... | reverse complement strand
TTTCTTTGTCTTTGGTTGTGGGTTCAATTTTTAAACCAGGGTCAGGCTATTCTTCCGAGATAGCACCTCCAGATAAATTACCTGAAGGTCAGGGTATATATGAGACGATACTGGATATATTCCCGGCAAATATAATTGAAGCTATGGCGAACAATCAAATGCTTGCTGTTGTATTTTTTAGTATTTTGTTTGGGCTTGCATTAAATAAAACAAATCATTTAACTAATAATTTTAGTGAATCTTTTGAAAAATTAAATACAGTATTTATGCAGCTAGTAATAATGATTATTTCTTTTGCCCCTATTGGTGTTTTTTGTTTAATTGGAAAATTTGTAATCACAGATGGATTAGATATTTTTCAAGAAGCATTTAAATATGTTTTATTGTTAATAATTGTATTAATCATTCATGCGCTCGTAACTTATTCACTAATACTTAAAATTTTTACAAACTTAAACATTTATACTTTTTATAGGAAAATGAAAGATGTTGCAATTTTTGCTTTTTCAACTTCTTCTAGTGCTGCAACCATCCCTGTAACCCTAAAGACTGTCCAGGATGAATTGGGTGTGAATAAAAATGTATCTTCTTTTGTGATTCCGGTGGGAGCTACTATTAACATGGACGGAACTGCAATTATGCAGGGTATGGCTACAGTATTTATTGCTCAGATGTCAGGCATTGACTTAACATTATTTCAATATGTACAGGTTGTTATTCTTGCAGTAGTAACTTCTATAGGCACCGCAGCAGTTCCTTCAGCTGGAACGATAACATTAGTTATAATACTTCAACAGTTTGGCTTACCCCTGGAGGCTATAGGCATAATACTTGCTGTCGATAGAATTCTCGATATGCTTCGAACTTCTGTTAACGTTACTGGCGATGCCGCTGTTGCCTGTATTGTTGCTGATTCAGAGAACTTAATAGACAAAAATTTATTCAATAAATAAATAAAAACTACGTCTTTTTTATAATTATTTGATAGAATGCCTCTTTTAAAAAGAGGGGTCTTTAATGAATACTTTACTTTTACCACCAGTCTTAGGCGTCATGGGAATGATTGCTGCACTTGTTGTATACAAACTTGTTATGAAATATCCTGATGGCCAGGATAAGGTCAAAAAAATAGGCGATCAGATTCATAATGGAGCGCTAGCTTTTATGAAAACTGAGTATAAGTATCTTTTAATATTTATAGCTGTTTTAGTTGTCTTAGTTTGGTTTGCATTGGGCATTCATTCAGCTATTGCTGTTATTACAGGAGCCGCATGCTCATCATTAGCAGGTTTCATAGGGATGTATGCTGCTACTAAAGCAAATGTAAGAACCGCAACTGCTGCTCAAGAAGATGGAGCAGCTGCTGCCTTGTCAGTTTCATTTTATGGTGGTTCAGTTATGGGTCTTTGTGTTGCTTCTCTTGGACTAATTGGTTTAGGAACTTTATATTATTTCTTTAACCAAGATCACGTTCATGCCTTAGAAGGTTTTGGAATGGGTGCTTCAGTTGTAGCTTTATTCTCAAGAGTTGGTGGCGGTATCTTTACTAAAAGTGCTGACGTTGGTGCTGATCTTGTAGGAAAAATTGAAGCTGGAATACCTGAAGACGATCCAAGAAATCCTGGAGTTATTGCTGACAATGTTGGTGACAACGTTGGCGATGTTGCTGGGATGGGATCAGATATATTTGAATCATATTGTGGGTCAATGATTGCATCAATTGCAATTGCTTACACCCTGGGCTCAACCGACATGATGATGCTTCCATTATTACTTGCATCAGTTGGATTAATAGCCTCAATACTAGGCATCTTTATTGTTAAACTTCAATCAGCTAAAGAGCCTGCAAGCGCATTAAGATCTGGAACATTACTAGCACCAGTAATCTTTGTAATTTTTGCATGGTTTTTAATTCAGTCACTTCCGGGTGTATCGAATGCTGTTTGGTGGTGCGTAATAGCAGGAGCTGTGGGCGGAGTATTGATAGGATTAATTACCGAATACTATACTGGCGGCAAGCCGGTTAAAGATATTGCAGAATCTGGCGAAACTGGCTCAGCAACTGTAATGATTTCAGGACTAGCTGTTGGTATGGAGTCTGTTGTAATACCAATCGTTGTTCTAGCATCAATTATTTTTATTTCTACTGGTTTATCTGGGGTCTATGGTGTTGGAATAGCTGCAGTTGGGATGCTATCTACCGTTGGAATTACAATGGCTATAGATGCTTACGGGCCTGTGGCAGATAATGCTGGTGGAATAGCAGAGATGTCTGGCATGGGTAAAGAAGTCAGAGATATCACTGATTCATTAGATGAGCTTGGTAATACTACAGCAGCAATTGGTAAGGGTTTTGCGATTGGTGCAGCAGCCTTAGCAGCATTGGCAATTATTTCTGCATATTCAGCTGTTGTTACATTAAATAACCCTGAGTTTTCTCTAGCTATTACTGATCCAATTGTCTTAGTTGGCATGTTTATTGGAGCTTGTATTCCTTTTTATATTGCATCTATTACTATGAAAGCAGTTGGCGATGCTGCTTTTGAAATGATTAATGAAATAAGAAGACAATTCAAAGAAATTGCAGGTTTAATGGAGGGCACAGCAGATCCAGATTCAGAGAAATGTGTTGAAATTGCCACTCAAGCATCTCTAAAGAAAATGATGTTACCTGGTGTTATTGCTGTAGCTATGCCAGCTGTTGTTGGTTTTGGTTTAGGTGCTGAAGCGCTTGGTGGAATGCTTGCCGGTGGACTTTTGGGCTGTGTATCTCTAGCCCTTATGATGGCTAATGCTGGCGGCGCATGGGATAACGCTAAAAAATATGTTGAGAAAGGCAACCTTGGTGGCAAGGGATCAGATACTCATGCTGCAGTGGTTGTAGGTGATACTGTTGGAGATCCTTTTAAAGACACTTCAGGCCCATCAATGAACATCTTAATCAATGTAATGGCTATTGTAAGTTTAGTTATTGCACCACTCTTAAGTATATAAGACTGAATACTAACTTTAATGATCCAGGGATTCTTCCCTGGATCATATGTTAAATTAAAGAATGAACAAAAATATCCTAATCATAGGCTATGGAGATATTGGAAGTCGTTTAAGCAAAAAACTTAAAGAACAATCAGCAAATATCTATGCAGTTTCTAGGCACAACTCTACTAATCAAAATATTGTAAAAATAAACTGGGATTGGCTTTCTAAAAAAAAATTAGAGCTTCCTAAAGTCATCTTCGATTCAGTTATTATTATTCCGAAGCCCAGCAGCTTAGATGAAGCTGGATACAATGATGGATTTAATTTATCTATAAAAAATATTGTAAATTCATTACAAAATGTAAATATTAAAAATGTAATAGCAATCTCATCAACAAGAGTTTATGGAGATCATCAAAAAGGGCCTATTAATGAAGAAACTTCGGTTGAGCCCTCTGACTTTCGTGGACGATTTATAAAAGATTATGAATTACTACTAAACAAATCATTTACAAACAATTTAAATATTTTAAGGTTTGCAGGTCTTTATAAGGAAGACTCAGAACACATATCTCATAATCGACTAAATCGAGATACAGCAGCAAATATAATATCTTTTGTAATTGACAAGCTATCTGGAAATGAAGCAAATAGCATATACAACTGCAGTGAGGACTCAGAGATATTAGAATCAACTAAATCAATCAGAAATGATAAATTAAAAAAAGCTGGATTTAAATTTTAAATAATTAAAACTAGAAGAAAAACCTTAAGCAAAATACAATATCTACATGATTGCTAGCATGACAGGCTTCGGCTCATCGAAGTACACACAAAAAGAAACAGAGATATATTGTGATATAAAAACTGTTAACCATAGATTTTTGGACGTTTCAATAAAACCAAATGATGTTGGGAATGAATTAGATGTTTTTCTTAGAGAAGACATCTCAAAAAAGATAAGACGAGGAAGCGTAGATATAAGATTTAAATTAAAGTTTCCAGCCTCTAATACTTATACTATTAATAAAAGCTCTGTAAAAAATCTAATAGACTCTCTAAAATCAACTAAATTAGTTGATATTAGCAGTATAAAACTATCAGATATAAAAGATATTCCAGGAATAATTAAATCCGAACAAAAGGTATTAATTAATCAAAGCCTTTTGAAGAAAACTTTCAGACTGGCTTTAAAACAGCTATTGGAGAATAGGAATATAGAAGGAGAAAAAATAAAAAAAACTTTCCTATCAAAAATAGTAAAAATACAAAAAAATTCAATAAAGCTTTCAAAATCTAATACCAAATTATCTAAATTAAGAGCCAGCGCACTTAATAAAAAGATAGCAATGCTTACTAATAATTTAGACCAAGAGAGGCTTGAGCAGGAAGTAGCAATATTGATCCTAAAACATGATGTTGCTGAGGAAATAGAAAGAATAGACTTTCATGTTGATTCTCTAAAAAAAGAATTAACAATTAAGAATGGTAGCGGCAAAAAAATAGATTTTATTCTCCAGGAATTATTCAGAGAAACGAGCACCTTATCAGTTAAATTAGACCACCCTAGCTATAAACAAATAGCATTAGATATGAAGCTTTCTGTTGAAGAAATGAGAGAGCAAGCGCAGAACATTGAGTAGTAAAAATAAAGGAATATTATTTGTAATATCAGCCCCCTCAGGAGCTGGCAAATCTTCTTTAATTCAGTCCATACTTGAAGCAGATAATAATTTTGAGCTCTCAATATCAGCAACAACTAGGAAGCCTAGGAAAGGAGAAGAAGAAGGTAAGCACTATTTTTTTATGAACGATGATGAGTTTGATGCATTGATTTCAAAGAATGAATTTATAGAGTATGCAGAGGTACACAACCATAAATACGGTACGCTTAAGTCCCACATAGATGAAAAGATCAATAAAGGCATAAATGTAATCTGTGATATAGATGTTCAGGGATACAAATTAATCAAACATGCAGCAATTAAACATACCTCTATATTTATTATTCCACCTAGCCTTAAAGAATTAGAGACAAGGCTTATAAATAGAGGATTAGATTCTCCTGAAATCATAAATACAAGACTCAATAATGCTAAAAAAGAACTTATATTTGCTGAAGAATTTGATTTTAGGGTCTTGAATGATAGTTATGAATCTGCAAGCAAAGATATTATAGATATTGTAATAAATGGGATATCCCCTAATAATAAAGATAAAATAATTTTAAAGATATTAAGAGATATGTTGTCTTAATGAGGCAATACAAATAGAATACTCCCCCTAGGAGAAATTATATGGCTAGAATTACAGTTGAAGATTGTTTACAAGTGGTACCAAGTAGATTTGATTTAATTATCATGGCATCGAAAAGGGCTAGACAACTTGCTACAACAAGTAGAGATCCTCTTGTGGAATGGGATAACGATAAACCAACATTGGTTGCTCTAAGAGAAATTGAAGCTGGTCTTTTGGATAAAGAGACCCTAGATAGAACCTTAGAAGAAGATGTATTAATGGATGGATTTTCAGCACCAGACTCAGAAGTAACAGAAACAGCTGAATAATTGAATTATGGAGAGCTAATTTGAGTGAAACAGTTCTCCCAAATCATCTAATACATTTTTCAGAGAAAAGTCTTCTAAAACTCCCATCATCTCTATATAAATCTTGTAAAACCTATCTATCTTACGAAGATATAAAAAAGATTCAGAAAGCATACTCATTTGCTTTTTATGCTCATGCTGGTCAAAAAAGAAAAGATGGCTCTGACTATATTACTCATCCGGTAGCTGTCACAGAAATTCTTCTTGAGTTAAAAATGGATCCAGATTCAGTTTGCTCAGCTCTTATGCATGACGTACTAGAAGATTGCAATGTACAAAAAAATAATCTGGCTAAAATATTTGGAGATGATGTTGCTCATATAGTTGATGGCGTTAGCAAACTTGGCAAGATTGAGACAAAAAATATTGCTGACAAGAATGCAAATAACCTGCAAAAAATGGCATTAGCTATGGCTAATGACGTGAGAGTTATTTTAGTAAAATTATGTGATCGTCTTCATAACATGAGAACAATAGAACATGTTCCAAGAAAAAAACAAATTCAGAAAGCAAGGGAGACTCTTGAATTGTATGGCCCCCTTGCCTTAAGAGTCGGTATGCAGGACATAAGAGCTGAGTTGGAAGATCTTTCATTTAGATGCATACATCCCATGCGAGCTAAGATGCTTGAGAATGCTATTAAAAGCTCAAGTGGGGGTAGAAAGAAGATTGTTGAAAAAATTAGGAAAGAGCTCAAAAAAAGACTTAAATCAAATGATATTGAAGATGTGGCTGTGAAAGGAAGAGAAAAAAATCTTTATAGTATTTACAGCAAAATTAAAACAAAGCATAAACCTTTTTCAGAAATATTAGATGTATATGGTTTCAGAATTCTTGTGGATTCAGTAGATGATTGCTACAGATCTCTTGGAATTATTCATAATTATTTTTCACCAATAGAAAATAAATTTAAAGATTATATTGCGATACCAAAAACCAATGGCTATCAGGCATTGCATACAAGCCTTTTAGCGCTAGAAGCCTTTCCAATAGAAGTCCAAATTCAAACAAGAAATATGTGGGCTACAGCAAATATGGGTATTGCAGCTCATTGGGGTTACAAAACCAACGATGATAATAATGGTTCAGAATTGAGGGCAAATAAGTGGTTGTCAGGTTTAATTGAGCTTCAGAAAAAATCTTCGAACCCGTCTGAATTTGCAGACTCCCTAAAAAAAGACCTTGATTCTGAAGAGGTTTATTTATTTTCTCCAAAGGGTCATATTTATGCTTTAAAGGCTGGAGCAACTCCAATAGATTTTGCTTATGAAGTTCATACAGGACTAGGTAACAACATTATAGGGTGTAAGGTAAATAGAAGAGAAGCTCCGTTAAATGTCGAACTTGAAAGCGGTCAAACAGTTGAGATTATTACCTCTAACTCGGAAGTTGAAGCCGATCCCGCTTGGCTTAATTTTATTGTAACAAGTAAAGCAAGAAGTGGCATCAGAGCTAGGCTAAGAAATCAAAAAGTATCCTCTGCCAGAAAAGCAGGAAAATTTATGCTGGAATCTGAGTTACAAAGATCTGGCAAATCATTAGAAGATTATCGGGGAGGCACCTTAAAAAGAGTGTTAGATTCTATTGGAGTCACTTCACTTAATAAACTATTAATCGAGCTGGGGTCTGGAAAAAGAACGGGTAATATTGTTGCAGAAAGATTTTATTCCGGATTAAAAATTAGAAAAGACTCTGATGCTCATAAGATTAAGCCAGTCTTTATAAGCGATAATCATATTGAGGGAGTTTCAGTAGTTTTTGCAAAATGTTGTCATCCTATTTACCAAGACCCAGCAATCGCACACTCCGACACGGAAAGAGGAATAGTCATTCATCATAAGAAATGTAAACAGGTTGCACCTTTTATATCAAAAGATCCTAGGTATATACCTGCAAAATGGAAGGCTACTTCGAAAACTCATCTATACACAGCAAAGATCAACATTGTAACCGTAGATGAAATAGGTGTATTGGCCGAAATTGTTTCAGTCTTTACAAAAGCCGGCATAAATATAGAACAAATCCATACAAAAAATATTGATAGCACTTTTGCTGCATTCGAAATGGAAGTAGATGTAGAAAATCAAGAAGAATTGAAATATATTATGCAAAAACTCAGAGCAAAGAAAATAACCTCAAGTTGTACAAGATTAATTAATGAAAAATGACAAACCTAATAATTTAATTTTAGGTACAATGCATTTCATAAACTAAAGGCAGGTAAGCTAATGGCAAAAAAAATTATTTTTACTGAAGATGCGCCAAAGGCTATCGGTCCATATTCTCAAGCCGTAAAGGCCGGAGGTTTTACTTTTGTGTCTGGCCAGGTTGCCATTAATCCTAGGACAGGGAACCTAATGAATTCTTCAATTGAAGAGCAAGCTGAACAAGTTCTGCAAAACTTAACAGCTATATGCAAGGAAGCAAACTTATCTCTATCAGATATCGTTAAGCTCACAATATACATTACTAATATGAGTGACTTTTCTATTGTTAATGAAGCAATGCAAAGGCATTTTGATGAACCATATCCTGCTAGAGCAACAGTAGAGGTCTCTGCTTTGCCCTTGGGTGTAAATGTAGAAATGGATGCAATTCTTATTAACAATGAATAAAAATCTTCTTTCATTAAATGATCTTTCAAAAAAAGAAATTCTTGAATTAATCGAATTTGCTAAAAATTTTAAACTAGAAGATGGGTCATTTAGAAAAGAAAATTTATTTCCAGATAAAACCGTAGCTAATGTTTTTTGTGAGCCCAGTACAAGAACAAAATCATCTTTTGAGATTGCTGCAAAAAATCTAGGTTGTTCAGTTATTGGATTTGATATTTCAAATTCATCTATTGAAAAAGGCGAGTCAATTTATGAGACAGTTGATGCATTGAGTTTAATGGGCGTCGATTTATGTGTATTAAGACATCCCGAATCAGTCATAAGAGATTTATCAGAGTACTTACCTGAGATGGTATTTATTAACGGTGGGGAAGGGTCAATATCTCATCCAACTCAGGCACTTTTAGATTTAATGACAATTATTGAAAATAAAGGATCTATAGACGACCTTAATATTGTGATAGTTGGTGACTTAGATCATTCAAGAGTTACATCTTCGTTTGTTGAGGGGGTATCAAACTTCTCATTTAACTCTCTAACTTTTTGCGGCCATCCAAGTATGTCAACAAAGTATATCAATCCTGCCTTGGGGAGATTTGAACCAGACTTAGATGTGGCATTACATGATGCTGATGTGGTAATGACTCTCAGAATACAATATGAACGGTTTGAGGAAACTCTAAACCTTGACCTTGAAGAATATAAACAAGCTTATGAATTAACATCTGAAAGGCTAGAGCAGGCCAAAGGAGATGCAATTGTTATGCATCCTGGCCCTGTAAATTATATTGAAATTTCTGAAAGTGTATATCAGTGTGACCAGTCAGTAATTCGCACTCAGATTGCAAATGGAGTTGCTATCAGAATGGCAGTACTATCAAGATTTCTTAGCAGCTAAAGTTCTTTTTACAGTATCGACAATAGCAATAGTATTCTGATCAATTTCGATATTGACTGTATCTAACTTATTTAGATTACTTAAATTAGAAACCTTTAAAGTTTCTGGTATCAAATGAATTTTAAAATTACTTTTATTTACTTTACCCACGGTTAGGCTGCATCCATTTATTCCTATATAGCCTTTTTCCATAACATATTCAGAATAGTTTTTTGATAAGTTGATTGTCATATCTTTTGTATTATCTTTTTCAATGACTTTATTAATTTTCGCAGTAAAGTGAATATGACCAGACATTAAATGACCGCCTATTTCTGAAGACGCCTTTATAGATCTCTCAAGGTTTACCATGTCACCTTTTGAAATCTGCCCAAGATTAGTTCTATCTAGGGTCTCCTGAATAACATCAAACCTTAGGCCATTTTTACCAATGTCTTTTGATGTCAAGCACACACCATTAACTGATACGCTTGCACCTTTTTTAAGGCCTTTGGCAAAGTTTTTAGGAGCATGTATTTCAAGACTCATATAGTCATTATGGAATTTAACTTTACGAACTTTTGCCTTATGAGAAACTATTCCTGAAAACATCTAAGCTCCCCATTCATCCCTGTACGAGATTAGTTCCCCTAAATGCTTTTTATATTCTGCATTATCTTGAGAGTAAGATATCAAGGTATCTAAATTGATAATTGATACTACTTGCATTTCAAATGCTGTTTCTAGCTCTCTTTTGGCAGATAGGTCACCTTTACCTTTTTCCTGTCTATCAAGACCTACGAGCATTATCTTTGGGTTTGCTCCAAGTTCCTTTATTGTCTCTATCGATTCTTTTGCAGCTGTACCTGCTGATATAACATCATCGATGATTAAAACATCTCCAGAAGGATTATTGCCAATTATTGATCCTCCCTCGCCGTGATCTTTAACTTCTTTTCTATTAAAGGATAGTGGGTATTCTCCTCCATCTTTACTCAGTATCATGGACACAATAGACCCTAAGAATATTCCTTTATATGCAGGGCCATATATGCAATCAAAAGTAATATTGGAGTCTATAATTGCTTCCCGATAGCATTCTGCCAAATGATGAAGATATCCTCCATTAAGCATCTTTGATGCGTTGAAAAAATAAGGGCTTTTTCTACCTGACTTTAATGTAAAGTCACCAAATTCTAGTACTTTGGCATCGAGAGCTAATTCAAGAAATTGTTTTTGATAGTCTTTCACTTATTTTAAACAGGCTTTTTGTTTCTCAATAATATCAGCAATTGCCGAACTTCCAACTTCAAGCATTTCATTTAGTTGTTCTTTAGAAAAAGGAGCCTCTTCACCAGTTCCTTGTATTTCAATTAGCTCCAAAGAATCGGTCATCACTAAATTAAGATCAGTTTCAGCACTACTATCTTCATTATAGTCAAGGTCAAGTATTACTTGGTCATCTAGTATACCAAGTGAAACAGCTGCAACATGCGCCTTAATAGCTCTGTGATCATCATGATGATTCTTTAAGGCAAGAAATAGGGCAACACAACCTCCAGTGATAGATGCAGTTCTTGTCCCGCCGTCCGCTTGAATTACATCACAATCAATATTAATAGTTTTGCCTTTGATATATTTTAAATTAACGGCTTGTCTTAGTGATCTTCCTATTAGCCTTTGAATTTCTTGTGTTCTGCCGCTTTGTTTTCCTCTAGCTGCCTCTCTTCCCATTCTTTCATTTGTAGATCTTGGAAGCATACCGTACTCAGCAGTTACCCAGCCTTCATCACTCCCCCTCATCCATCTTGGAACATTTGTATCGATAGTTGCAGTACAAATAACTTTAGTATTACCAAAAGATACTAATACAGAGCCTTCAGCATGAATATTTACATTTGGTTCAATTGTAAGTTCTCTTAGTTCGTTGGGTTTTCTATTGTTGCTTCTTTCCATAATTCGATCCTATGGATGCGCTGATCCAGTATTAGTTAACTTAATTGATCTTTAACAATCTTGCTTACAATGCCCATATCAGCAGTTCCTGCTGGAATTGAGCTTTTGAGAATACCCATTACTTTGCCAATATCTTGCATACTAGCTGCTCCAGAGTCAGATACAGCAGACTTAACTTTTTCTGATATTTCTGATTCACTTAGTTGCTGGGGTTTATATTTAGAAAGGATAGTAACTTCTAATTGTTCTTTGTCTGCAAGATCAGATCTTCCACCTTCTGTGAATTGTGCTATAGAGTCTTTTCGTTGCTTAATCATTTTATTTATGATTTGAAGAGCTTTAGCATCATCTGCAGTTTCTTGACTATCTATCTCAAATTTTTGAACTTCAGATTTAAACATCCTTAAGGTATCACGAGTCATATCATCTTTATCAAGCATTGCTTGCTTGAGGTCAGACTGAATTTCGGAAAGAAGGGTCAAGATTATCTAAAAGATCTTTGTCTTGGGAAAGAGAATTTCCTATTTGATTTTCTAGCACGCTTAACGGCTGCTGCCATTAGTCGTTTTCTTTTTTCTGTTGGCTTCTCATAGAACTCTCTTGCTCTTATTTCAGGTACAATTGCCGCTTTTTCGCAGGCGCGCTTGAACTTTCTTAGACCAATGTCAAAATGTTCTGTTTCTTTTATTATAATTGAAGGCATAATTAGTCGCGTAGTTTAGGCTGTAATTGAAAATTTTGCAAAACATTTTATTAAAAAAATATGAAAACTTTAGGAATTGAAACTTCTTGTGATGAGACAGCAATAGCAATTTATGATTCTAATCATGGAATTATCGGCGAATCAGTATATAGCCAAATAGAAATGCATGCCCAGTATGGCGGAGTTGTTCCTGAATTAGCTTCACGAGACCATTGTTTAAAAATAGTAGATGTCTTAAACGATGCTCTGGGCGACATAGATATTAAATCTATTGATCAAATTGCATACACCTCTGGTCCTGGCCTATTGGGTGCCTTGTTAATTGGTGAAAGTTTTGCTCAA
>Ga0206677_10004057_pt1 | contig 12088 bp, 14 predicted proteins | sample M130m12015metaG_FD_155475 | JGI IMG/M metagenome (GOLD analysis project Ga0206677, IMG submission 155475) | Ammonia-oxidizing marine archaeal communities from Monterey Bay, California, United States - M1 30m 12015 | ecosystem: Environmental > Aquatic > Marine > Intertidal zone | place: USA... | reverse complement strand
TTTGGGCAAATCAACATCTACCCCCACCGTCAGCAAAGGCGCCGCGACCATGAAGACGATGAGCAAAACCAACATCACATCCACAAATGGAGTGACATTGATCTCAGCCACCGGCCGGCTGCGGCTGCGCCGGCGCCGGCGTCGGCCTCCAGAGCCGCCCTCGGCCATATCCAGCTTCATAGCCAAGCCTCAGCCCCCCAATTGGCGCGATAAGATGGTCGAAAACTCATCTGCAAAAGCCTCATAGCCAGCAATGATCCGGTCACAGCCAACGCTCAGATGGTTGTAAAACACCACCGCCGGGATCGCAGCCAAAAGCCCGAGGCCCGTGGCCAAAAGCGCCTCGGCAATCCCCGGCGCGACCACCGCTAAATTGGTATTTTGCTGCGCTGCGATCTCAATGAAGGCGTTCATGATCCCCCAGACTGTGCCAAACAACCCAATGAAGGGCGCAACCGATCCGATGGAGGCCAAAATGGCCAAGCCACTTTGCAATTCATTCGATTGCTTACCCAAGGCCACATCCATAGACCGCTCAATCCGCGATTGCGCCCCGGCAATCATTGCACCGTCTCCGCGATGTGAGCGCCGCCATTCGGTCATCCCAGCTGCAAAGATCAACTCGCTGCCGCCTTTTGGCGCGGCGCCGATTTTGTCATATAGCTCATCCAAAGGCTCGCCAGACCAAAAGGCTTTGTCAAACTTCGCCGAGCGCCATCGCGCCAACCTCAAAGCGATGCGCTTGTTGATCGCGATGGTCCATGACCAAATTGACAGGCCAATCAGCAGCACAATCACCGCCTGGACCGGTAGTGTCGCGCGTGAAAATAAGGCCCAAATCGAAAAATCGATTGCTGCTTCCATGTGAATGCCTCTGCTTGTGGCTCTTTGACCAAGTTTTGCGCGACTGTAGCTAAAAACCTTACAAAAAGCCAAGCATTCGCAGCAATAGTTTTTACGAGTTAGAATTTCGGCGGAGTTCTGCCGGAAGGCGGGTCGGCTTGCCCGCTGCACTCAGAGCGACAATCGTCACCTGCGCCGTAAAGAGCACCTGGCCCGCGCGCTGCACCTCTTGGTGCAAGACCCAGCGTGCTGGAGTGGATGACTTGTGCTGGCTCACCACCTCTAATTGATCGCCCAGCCTTGCTGGGGCCAAATAGTCTGCCTGAACAGACCGCACTGCGAAGACCACGCCGCGGGCCTGAAGCGCCAATTGGTCCACACCCAGTTGCGCCACCCAGGTCGACCGCGCCCGTTCGATGAACTTCAAGTAATTGGCATAGTATACAATACCGCCCATATCCGTGTCTTCGTAATAGACCGTTACGTCGAATCTATGGCACATCAAGACCCCTCAATCCGCGCGGCCAATCGCAACGCGTGGCTGGCATCATCGCAGCTCATAGGCATCACCGGATCATAGCCCGCGCGCAGCAAGGCGGCAATCTCGGGCCGAACCACGGTGGTGCCATTGCTCAGCACGGCCAGGGGCGCGCGGGTTTGAAATGCCTCTTGCGACCAAAGAAACATCGCCTGCACCGCCTGCGACAAGGCGAGGCTATCGGCCCCCAGTTGTTGCAAAGCCTCATCAACCCGTAGAAAAACAAAACAGGCCTGAATCGCGCCCTGCGCATCAAAGCGAAAGCTTCGATATTGATTGGCCTGCGCGGCGAGGAGACGATCAATCACCGAGTTCAGCTGTGGGATCATCTGATCGAGATCGGGCACCGCGCGCAATTCTTCCCAATCAGAGAAAAAGAACATCATCAGATTGCTGCCCAGTTCCGGATCCAATTCATCGGTGCGATGTCCCGCGGCGATACACACGGCCTCAATTGCCGATTTCATGATGACCAGAGTCTCGTCCTGCACGCCAAAAACCACAGGGCAAATCGGGCGACCCCATCGGGCAAAGGCATAGCTGCCATCGGTCCGGGTGAACATCCGTTCAATCTCGCTTGCCGTTAACACGGGCCAATCCTTCCATTGCTGCAAAACGCGCGCCTCCCATAGCGCTCAATACTGCGTTTGGCTAGGGCCAGCCACGCCCGGCTCTGCTATTGGAAAAGCTCAGCCTGCGATGCCGGCTGCGGTGGCGTCATACCCAGATGCGTCCAAGCCTTCTGGGCCAGCATACGTCCGCGCGGCGTGCGCTGTATCAAACCTTTTTGCAACAGATATGGCTCAATCACCTCTTCCAAAGCATCACGGCTCTCTGACAAGGCCGCAGATAGGGTCTCAATACCCACCGGGCCACCAAGATAATTCTCAGCAATCAAACGCAAATATCGCCGATCTGCATTATCCAAGCCCAAATGATCTACCCCCAGGCGGGTCAGCGCATGATCCGCAATTGCTTGAGTGATACGGCCATCACCTTCCACAACTGCAAAATCCAAGACCCGGCGCAGCAAGCGCCCAGCGATGCGTGGCGTGCCCCGCGCGCGTCTGGCGATCTCCCGCGCGCCTGCGTCATCCGCCGGCACGCCCAAAAGTTTGGCATTGCGCGTGACAATCTGATGCAACTCGGCATCGGTGTAAAATTCCAACCGCGTCGGAATGCCGAAACGGTCGCGCAGCGGTGTCGTAAGCAGACCCAAGCGCGTCGTGGCGCCCACAAGCGTAAAGGGCTGCAACTCAATGCGCACAGTGCGCGCCGCTGGCCCCTCGCCAATAACAAGGTCCAATTCAAAGTCTTCCAGTGCCGGGTAAAGAATCTCTTCCACCACCGGATTGAGGCGGTGAATTTCATCAATAAACAATACATCGCGCGCTTCAAGGTTCGTCAAGATCGCGGCCAAATCTCCAGCTTTGGCCAAAACCGGACCGCTGGTCATACGGAAATTCACACCCAATTCACGCGCCATGATCTGCGCCAAAGTGGTTTTGCCGAGACCGGGCGGACCATGAAACAGCGCATGATCCATGGCCTCGCCGCGCTGCCGTGCCGATTGTATGAAGACGTTCAAATTTGCGCGCGCCGCCTCTTGTCCGATAAATTCATTGAGGCCCTGGGGCCGTAAGGCCTTGTCGCCATCCTCCGCCAGCCGTTCAGGCCGCAGGGTTGGATCAGGCCCGGCCGCTTCATTATCCCACTCCACGCTCATGTCTTAGGCGCCATTTTCTTGAGCGCAGCGCGGATCAAGCTCGCAGAGTCGGCTCCGATCATTTCACCGCTCAGCTGTGCCACAACCGCCGCCGCCTCTCCTGGCGCATAGCCTAAATTGCTCAGTGCCGACAAAGCATCGGCCTGCGCGGAAGGGGTCGCGGCTCTTGCGGGTGTTGCGGGAACAGCCGGCTCTGCGCTCTCGATCACAGCGGTCTGCTGCATATCATCCTCATGGATCTGCGCTTCACCATCCATCATGGCCATCACAGTCGGCGCCTTATCTTTTAATTCGATCACCACCCGCTGGGCGGTTTTGGGGCCAACACCCTTTGCCGCTTTTAGAGCGGTCCAGTCTCCCATCGCGATAGATCTGCTCACCCCATCTGGCCCGAGGGCTCCCAGGATCGCGAGGGAGGCCTTCGCGCCAATCCCTTGCACAGACATCAGCATCCTGTGCCATTCTTTCTCAACCAAAGAGGTGAAGCCAAACAGTTGCATCAAATCTTCGCGCACCAATAAATCCGTGTAGAGCGCAACAGCCTCGCCAGCAGACGGCAAAACCGCCAGGGTGCGATCGGAGCAATAGACCATGTACCCCACCCCGCGCACATCTAACATCACATGGTCTATGGCTTTATAGTCCACGCGTCCTGACAGTTTTCCAATCATCCACTTGCCCTTTGCAATGCAGCCTGAAAATGACTGCCCGCTTGGATATGATGCGCGTGACAAATGGCAATCGCAAGCGCATCTGTTGCATCCGGCCCAAGGAGCTTCACACCGGGCAGCTGCAATGAGACCATATGCTCGACCTGCCGCTTATCCGCGTGACCCACGCCCACCACCGCCTTTTTGACCGCATTGGGGGCATATTCCCCGACCTCCAGCCGAAACTTCGCAGGCACCAGCATAGCAATCCCACGCGCCTGCCCCAATTTCAACGTGCCCGCCCCGTCGCGGTTCACGAAGGTTTGCTCCACAGCTGCATGACTGGGCGCATAATGCTCAATCACCTCAGAGAGCCCGTCAAACAGCGCCAATAAGCGACCGGCCAAGGGCCCCGGTGGGGTTTGGCATTGCCCATTGGCCACATGCCTCAGCTTGCTGCCCTGCACATCCACAAGCCCCCAGCCTGTGGAGCGCAAACCCGGATCAATGCCCAATACCCGCATAGAATTGCCCCTCGCATATTCGTCTTGCGCTATAAGTAGCACGAAACGCGAACATCTGAAAAGCAGTCATTTCAATTGTGGCGCAATTTCCCCGAGACATTGACGCGCTTCCCCTCAAAATATTCTAAAAACAATCCCCTATGACCCCGCCCAGGCATGCGAAAATCGCATATCGGTTATGTTGTTTTTCGCAGTAGCCAAACCCCTAAACCAGGCCTAGATGCCCCCACACAGACATATCACCCTGACATGATTTTCGCAAAGGACGTCCCAAATGGCATATCTCGACACATCCCGCAGCTCGGCAATGTCCATCTGCCGCACAGTGATGGGCAATTTTGCCACCGCCCTCTTCACAGCCATTATACGCTGGAACGACGCGCGCATCACCCGTAACGCCCTGTCACAGCTGTCATTGCGCGAGCTCAATGATATTGGCTTGGTTCCCGGTGATATCGAACGCATCGCCCGCCGCTAAGACACGCCCCCATCACAGGGGGCTTCAGACAAACCTGAGAGTGCCGCACAGATCGCAGTGCGGCATTTCTAATTTGGGCTTGCCGGTTGCTAGATCCTGCGCAGGGTCAAAGCGCTCCACTCGCCAAGATCTTCGCGCGCCTCCAGGGCCAAGCCTTGGGTCCGATAGACCTCAAGTATATCATCGGCTTGCTCAACCAAAAGCCCCGAGAGAATGGCCATTCCGCCAACTGTCAAATGCGCCGCCATATCCGGCGCCAGCTCAATGAGCGGACCTTTCAGGATATTTGCAAATATAAGATCAAACGGCGCGCCCGCCCGCACAACGGGCGAGTCAAAGCCAATGGATTCGACGCAGTCCACCCGGCCCACCAAGCCATTGGCTTTCACATTGGCAACTGCCACCTCGACGGCCACGGGATCAATGTCACTGGCCAGCACATTGGCCGCCTCCATACGAGCGGCAGACATGGCCAAAACGGCCGTGCCGCAGCCCAAATCCAAGACATTGTTGAATGTCTGCCCATCATCCAACAGCCGGTCATAGGCGCGCAAACAGCCCAGCGTGGTGCCGTGGTGCCCGGTGCCGAACGCCATGGCCGCTTCGATCAACAGCCCAATGCGCCCCTCCGGCAACAGCGCTGCATCATGGCTGCCATAAACGAAAAATCGTCCCGCCTCCACAGGCGGCAATTCGCGGCGCACTTTGGCAACCCAATCTTGATCCGGCACTTCAGATACAACAAAGGCTCCGGCCCCAAAAGCCGCCGATAACAAAGCCAGGTCAATATCATTTGGCCGGTCCAGGAAATATCCACCCACTTCCCAAATGCCCTTGCCGTCTTCAACTTCAAACACCCCCACCCCGGTTGGCGCCGGCTCGAGCTCTTCAAGCGCCTCTCCCAGCGCTTCTGCTTGCGATTTGCCAGGTAAAGTGGTCAGGGCGGTGTAGGTTAGCATGGGTCAGCTCCAATCGTTTTGTGAGCCCTTATCCTGTCTGGCCTCACATCGCAATTACTGGCCGCCCGCAGCGTTTGCGAAGGGCACGCCCGCCGCAAACTCAAGGACTGCGCCGCGGCGCGCGGCTCCGCTAGGTCACAGCCAATCCCACGGGGCAGGTCACCCCAGTTCCCCCAATGCCGCAATAGCCATTAGGGTTTTTCGCCAGGTATTGCTGATGATAATCTTCCGCATAGTAAAACTGGGGCGCGGGCAAAATTTCGCTCGTAATCGCGCCAAACCCAGAGGCCCTGAGTTGCTCGGCAAAGAGGGTACGGCTCGCCTCGGCGGTCTGCGCCTGCGCACCATCATGCGTGTAAATGCCTGAGCGATACTGCGTGCCACGATCATTGCCCTGGCGCATGCCTTGAGTGGGATCATGGCCCTCCCAAAAGACCTTAAGCAAAGCCTCATAGGTCACCACCGCCGGATCAAAAATCACCCGCACCACCTCATTATGCCCGGTTTTGCCGGTGCAGACCTCTTCATAGGTTGGATTGGGCGTATAGCCGGCCGCATAGCCCACCATGGTCAACCAGACCCCTTCAATTCCCCAAAACATACGCTCCACACCCCAAAAACAGCCCATGCCGAACATCGCCTCCTGCATCCCCTCACTGAGTGGGGCTTGCAAGGGACGTCCGGTCACAAAATGCGTGGAGGCGGTGGCAATTGGGGTGTCACGCCCGGGCAGGGCTTGGTCCCTTTGCACCATCTGTGACTTTTCTTGCGACATAAAAAACATCTCTGGCTCTTATAAGATATAGCTGCCATTGCGCAGATATCCAGCCCGCAAACCCTGCCGCGCCAAACATTGGCCCATCATCTCCTCTGACCCGTCCTCTGGCCCATCATCTCCTCAAGATCGTCTCATGGCCCGGTTCGGGTCGTCTTGGTATCAGCAAAGCCAGTCCCAGAGAGGTCAGCGCCATAGCCGCGGCCAGCACGAACACAAGACCCGGTGATATCAGCCACAAAAGACCCAAAAAGACCGGCAACCCGACAGCGGCGATATGATTAATGGTAAATGCAACCGCGGCGGTTGGGGCGATATCGGCCGGATCTGCGATTTTTTGGAAATAGGTTTTCAGCGCAAACGCCAGTGAAAAAAAGAGGTGATCTAGCACAAACAAAGCCCCCGCCAGCAGCACACCCCAGCCAAAAATGTAAATGCCACCATAGGCCAAAAAGACCAGGGCGAGGCCCGCATATTCAAAAATCAATGTATTGCGTTCCCCATAGCGCGCCACAACGCGGCCGAATACCGGTCCAATGACCATATTCATCACTAGGTTGATTAAATACAGAGCGGTCAATTCATGCACGTCAAAACCGAAACGCTCCACCATCATAAAGCCCGCAAACACCATGAAGACCTGCCGCCGGGCGCCGGCCATGAATTGCAGCGCGTAATACAGCCAATAGCGTTTGCGCAGAACCATGGTTTTGTGCTGCGGTGTGGGCGATTGGAATTGCGGGTAAAGCACCATACAGGCCAGGGCGATGGCCGCGGTTATTCCGCCAGAAATCATATAGGCTGCATTAAAGCTCAGCGCGAGCCACTCCCAAGTCACGACGATGACCCCAAAAGCCACGAGGGAGGCAGCCGACCCCATGGCCAACAGCCAGCCCAAAACTTGCGGTGCCTGTGCCTTAGAAATCCATTGCAATTGCAAGGATTGATTGACCGTTTCGTAATAATGAAAGCCGATAGAGGAGAGCAATGTCAGCGTTAAAATTCCGCCCATTTGCGGAAACCAAGCCGTTACTGCCGTGGCCAGCCCCAAGAGCACCAACGACAAAAGACCCAAGACCTGCTCACGGACGAAAATGATGATGGCAATCACTCCGACCGCCAGAAATCCAGGAATTTCCCGCACCGAATGCAACAGCCCAATATCCGCCCCATCGAAATTGGCCACTTCGATGACAAAATTATTGAGCAACGCACTCCAAGTCGCAAAGGCAATGGGCATAGCTGCGGCCATGACAAAGAGCAAAAATATCGGTCGGCGCCAAACTGGCGCCGATTGCGCCTCTTGCAAGGTTACGGTCTGCATCGTCACACTCCCACCAAACGCCTCGCCCAGCCACCGCGCTGTGATCTGCGCGCCCCTGTCGCATCCCCCGGCAAGCAACTGGGCACCACCGGGCTGATCTTTACCTCCACCTCACATATTGGTAATGTAAACTGACCAATTCGAAGCAAAGGCTAGGCTATGCCCGTAATTACAACCATTCAAGACCTGAAAAACATTTATCAACGCCGCGTGCCACGCATGTTTTATGACTATTGCGAAAGCGGCAGCTGGACCGAGCAGACCTTTGACGACAATATTTCAGATTTTTCCAAACTGCGGCTGCGCCAACGCGTCGCCGTTGATATGACCAAACGCAGCACTGCATCCAAAATGATTGGGCAAGACGTCTCTATGCCCGTGGCTCTTGCCCCGGTTGGTATGACCGGCATGCAATGCGCAGATGGCGAGATCAAAGCCGCCCGCGCCGCCGCCGCTTTCGGGGTGCCCTATACATTATCGACCATGTCGATATGTTCCATCGAGGATGTTGCCGCCGCCACAGACGCCCCCTTTTGGTTTCAGCTCTACACTTTGACCGATGAGGATTACTCGGATCGTTTGATCCAACGGGTAAAAGACGCCAATTGTTCAGCGCTCGTCATCACCCTGGACCTACAGATCCTAGGGCAGCGTCACAAAGATTTGAAAAACGGCCTATCGGCCCCACCGAAATTAACCGCCAAGACCGTAGCCAATCTGGCCACTAAATGGAGCTGGGGCCTTGAGATGCTCGGCACCAAGCGCCGCGGCTTTGGCAATATCGTGGGACATGTCAGCGGCATCTCCGACACCACCTCCCTCAGCGCCTGGACCGCCGAGCAATTTGACCAGGCGCTCGATTGGAAGAAGGTTGAGATCTTGATGAAAAAATGGGGCGGCAAGGTGATTTTGAAAGGCATCTTGGATCCCGAAGACGCGAAAATAGCGGCGAAACTTGGGGTCGATGCGATCATCGTGTCCAACCACGGCGGGCGGCAACTCGACGGCGCACTATCGTCGATCCGTATGCTGCCAAAAATTGTCGAAGCGGTGGATGGCAAATGCGAAGTCTGGATGGATGGCGGGATCCGTTGCGGGCAAGATATCCTCAAAGCCAAAGCCCTTGGCGCGACCGGAACCATGATCGGCCGATCCTACATATACGGCCTCGGTGCCATGGGTCAGGCCGGCGTGACCAAAGCTCTGGAAGTGATGCACAAAGAATTGGACACCACAATGGCGCTTTGTGGGCATCGCGATATCAACGATGTGACCCGAGATATTCTTTACGTTCCAGAGGATTTTGAAGGGCGCTGGGCCTAGGCCGAGGCCAGTGCCTATTTAGTTTGCGTCACAGGCATGGAACCCATAGTGCAAAAACGTATAACGATAGCCCGGGGTGATCGCCTCTTGGCTATTTGGCGCGACGGCTCCGCTGACCGTATCAGGGTTTGAGCCCCAAAGGCCTAAAGGCTCGGCGGTTACAAAGACCATCAACCCCACACCCAAGCCTGCTCCAAACATCATGGAAAACCATGAAAAATTAGAAAGTTCCGGTGCCTCATCCGTCCGACCCATCTTACGCTTGCCGGTTTTCGGCAGAATGGCGACCACGGCCAGGAAAAAGGCGAAAATGCCTACAATGATGATATAAAATGCGTTGCAGACCTCCAAAAGCCACCAGCTCAGGCTGCTTAAATTGCTATTGGCATTGGCCGGCCAAACCAAAGCCCAGATCACAAGCGCAACCATAATGCCCTTACTCAACAAGACGATTTCAACGCTGTGACCTTCATAAAAACCGGAAGCGGCTCGTCGGACCTCAACCGCTGTAAAAGGGGTTTTTATTGACATATAGATCCGCACATCGATTATTATTATTCAAATATTTTAATTTTTCGTTCCCATGCCTTTTCTGCGCAGGCATTGCAAAATACACAGCGCGCCAGAGAACTCGCCCGTTTAAGGCCACATAATTGGATTGAAGTCATGGCTTTGACCCGTTGCAATATCTGAGTGGGAAACGAATATTTACAAAGGCCACCGCTTACTGCGAAAAAGCCTGCCAGAGCCTATTTGGTTTCGCAAGCTTTTGTTTGCCCGGGGTTTAGATGCGCCGCAGCAGCAAGGTCAGTGGAATGGCTGCAAGGGCGAGGCCCGCCACACCGAGGAACGCTATACGCAGCCCATAAATTTCAGACACAAAACCCATCAAAGCGGGTGCCAAAAAGAAACCTGCAAATCCCAAAACAGCCACACGCGAAATCGCCTCTGTGCGCAAATGGTCCGGCACTTTTTGCCCGACCAATGCCAAACCCAAAGGACCGATCACAGAGATGCCCAGGCCTAAAATACCAAATCCGATGTAAGCCCAAAGCGGCGCTGGGGCCAAAGCGGCCAATACCGCACCAGCTATTGCCACCAATGTGGCCGCTATGATGACTTTTGTCTCCGAAAAAAATTGCGACACAGCTTGACCTGAAAACCGACCGAGCGCCATTGTCAAGCCCAGCATCGCCGGCCCCATCGCCCCTTCGGCCGCACGGCCCTGCAGGCTGCGCTCAATGTGCAAAGCAGACCAGGTCTCAACAGCCGCTTCTATCATAAAGGCCACCAAAACAATCAACCCACATACTATAATGGGCTTTAAAGGATAGCGGCCACCCGTAGCAGCGCCCGGCACAACATCCCGCGGCGGCATATAAAGAAAGATCATTAGGATCAAAATGAATCCCGCCACAGCCGCGAAGGCCAATTCTGGTGCGATCTGCGCCTCGCGCGCCACGCCGCTCGCAATCGCAGCAACAGCGTAACCGACTGAAAACATACCGTGGTTGGCATTCATCAAAGGCTGACGATGCTGCTGTTCCAATTCGCTCACCCGTGCATTCATCAGCACATCTGTGAGGCCCGAAGCTGCGCCCACAAACACCATTGCCACGCCAAAGCTCACCGCATCCGTCGCAAAGCCCAACACAAGAAAGCTCAAGGCAAACGCAACGCTGGAAAACTGCAACCCGCGCGCGCCCAACACAGAGTCGAGCCGCGGCGCCACAACCATCGAGGAGACCAACCCAAGCGCATTGCACAGCAGCAATAGGCCAAAAGTCGCATCGCTGACATCCAAACCTGCTTTAATCTGCGGCACATAGGCCGCAAAACACCCCCAAAACAGGCCAACAATAACAAATGCGACCGCAGGGCGACGAGACAGGTAGAGGGCGTGAAAAACGTGCATAGGCTGTTTTTCCATAGCCGCTAACCTCTTGCAAGAAACAAAGCAATCAAGGGCTTTTCTTTTGTCCCGTATAGCCCTATACGACGCACTTCAACGGGGCATACACCCTTGGAGGATGCCCCCCCATTTTAAGGAATAGACCCATGGCAGGACAGATCCCAGATCTAATCGCTTCGGTACGGACGGGGACAGGCAAGGGGGCCGCTCGTCAATCTCGCCGCGAAGGCAACGTACCAGGCATCGTTTTCGGTGGTGAGGCGGACCCGCTTCCCATTAATATCTCGTTCAATAAACTGTTTTCCCTGTTGAAAGCAGGGCGGTTTAAGTCAACTTTGTTCAACCTCAAACTTGAAGGTCATGACGACGTGCGCGTCATCTGCCGCGATGTGCAACGCCACACCGTGAAAGATTTGCCAACCCATGTCGACTTCATGCGCCTGCGCCGCACATCGAAAATCAACCTGTTTATTCCGGTCGAATTTTTGAATGAAGACACATGTCCTGGCCTGAAAAAAGGCGGCGTGCTGACTTTGGTGCGTCCTGAGGTTGAGCTGGTGGTCACCGCGGGGGATATCCCCGAGAAGATCACAGTTGATCTGGCGGGCCTGGAAGTTGGTGATGTGATTACCATCTCCTCTGTCGAACTGCCGAAGGGCTCCAAACCGACTATCGACCGTGACTTTGTGATCGCCAATATCGCAGCGCCCTCTGGTCTGCGTTCTGCGGACAATGACGCTGAAGAAGAGGCCGAAGAGACAGAAGCGGCGGCAGAGGAATAATCCTCGACCGTCAAGTCGGCCTATGATCCATAAAACCCCGCCAGAAATGGTGGGGTTTTGTATTTCCCGCCCTACATGGGCGCAAATCTCTTTCAACCCAGCAGCCCGCAGGTTAAACTGGTATCATGAAACTGTTCGTTGGCCTTGGTAATCCTGGTGCGAAATATGCGCATAACCGGCATAATATCGGCTTTATGGCCCTTGATAGAATCGCCAAAGATCATCAGTTCAGCCCGTGGCGCTCAAAGTTTCAG
>Ga0206677_10004052_pt1 | contig 12100 bp, 16 predicted proteins | sample M130m12015metaG_FD_155475 | JGI IMG/M metagenome (GOLD analysis project Ga0206677, IMG submission 155475) | Ammonia-oxidizing marine archaeal communities from Monterey Bay, California, United States - M1 30m 12015 | ecosystem: Environmental > Aquatic > Marine > Intertidal zone | place: USA... | reverse complement strand
ATGTCCGAGGGTGTTTCTGCCGGCACGTGGACGTCTTTGGCTTGGTAGCGACCGGTGGGAATTTCTTGCGCGGGGGGTCCTCTGGACATGATGCCGACGGTGGCTTGGTCCGGGGCGAAGTACTTCCACATGTTGGACCCGTCGCACTGGTCCAGCACGTCGTGCCTGTTCCAGACGTCTCTCCAGTCACCTCTCGCCACCGCCTCGTTCAATTCCGACGCCATCCCCTGCGAGGATTCGACCTGCGAGTTCCACAGTTGTTTGAGCGCCTTTTTTTCCAAGACGATTTTGGGTTGGCATTTGATGACTTGCCACATGGCTGCCTCCGCCGCCTGCGGGTCGGGCGCGCTTGCCCAGACGGTGAAGAGAAAGGGGTCTTTCATCCGTTGCCAGGACGCGCTGACGTTGTAGACGGTGCCGTCCTGCACGAGGTGGTCGAAGATGCCTTTGTTGTTGATGTTGTACGCCAGCAGTTCGAGTTCGACGGCGTCCGCGTGCAGACCCTCCGGTGCTTTGAACCCGATGCCGACGACCCCCGCTTGCCCGTTTTCGTGAAACCGGCGCATGCCCTTCTGCACGGGTTCGACCACGAAGTTGTCGGCGCTGGTTCCCTGCGGTATTTGTTCGAACTCTGTTTGCACGAGCGTGGCGGCGTCGGGGGGGATGTTGCCGGTCATGATGATGGTGGCGTTGTTGGGGTTGTAGTATTTTTTGTGGTACTGTTTGAGGCTGTCGGCGTTGACGTGTTCGATGTCGCACAAGTACCCGATGGTCGAATGCCCGTAGGGGTGTTCGTTGAAGGCGATCTGCATCATTTTGTTGGTCATGGTCGAGAAGGGATTGTTTTTTCCTCGTTCGTATTCGTTTCTGACGACGGTCATCTCGCTCTTGAGTTTGTCTGCCGACAGAAGGGGCTGCAGCATTCGGTCCGCCTCCAGTTTCAGTGCGTGTCCTAAATTTTTGGTTTGAAGGACTTCGTAGTAGTTGGTTCTGTCCAAGTAGGTGGTGGCGTTGAGCACCGCCCCCTGCTCTTCGAGGGACCACATGCCTTTCTTTCCAAAGTAGTTTTTCGATCCGCCGAACATCATGTGTTCCAGGATGTGGGTGTCCCCGGTCTGGCACAAGCCTTCGTTGCGCGATCCTACGCGGTAGGTGACGTTGAGGGTGGTGACTTTGCTTTTGGTGGGCACCAGCAGGAGTTGAATGCCGTTGGGCAGAGTCTGCATGTTTTTCATGGGTGCCTCGGATTCGGGTTGTTCGGATTGCATTTTTGTCCGTGCACGGTCGATATATATAGGGTTAATTTTGTACCTATTTAAAGTTACCTTACATATCAAAATGTTCAAACCTTTTGCACTTTTATTGGGAATTTTATTGGGAACCGCACATGCCAACGACTACTTGCAGGGTGCCGACTTGACGGGTGCCAACTTTATGGGTTCCAACTTGCAGGGTGCCGACTTGCGTAATGCCAACTTGCAGGGTGCCGACTTGACGGGTGCCGACTTGACGGGTGTGATCGGTGCAACGCTGATAAGTTCGGCTACCGATCAAGAATTGCGTTCTGCAATGAACGATAAATGCTGAAAACTCGGGTCTATAATTACGCAGATCTTCATGTACCTATTTTATGGCGAGCTTGGGGGTTTGTCCCCCCTGGTGTCAAGATGAATATTTTTTTGTTTTGTGTCAAGTTGATGTTTGACCCTCATGTGGTGAAGATGCCTTTGGAGACGGCTCAGTTGTTGTACTCCGTGTGGTGGGTGAACAACGGCAGTGTTCCCACGGACCCTAAGGACACGGACCTAAAACCGTACAAGTGCACGCACAAGAACCATCCCTCCGCGGTGTGGGCGCGCTCTGCACCGTACCACTACATTTGGTTGTGCAAGTACGGGTTGGCGCTGTGCAAGGAGTACACGTTTCGCTACCACCGGGTGCACAAGTGCCAGCAGCACATTGAGAAGTTGTATGCCTTGGGTTTTCCTGCGCCCGAGCAGATGTACGTGGAGAGACCTCCGTCCGGCATGAAGAAGTTTGCTACCAGCGGTTGTCCCCGTGGCATCCATTGGTTTGCTTTGGCGATGCCCGACAAATACCTGAGTTCCAACGCCGAGCGTGCGTACTCTCGGTACTACATGTCGAAGGCTCACGGGTCCGAGGAGGAGAGAATGAAGAAGAAGGCTTCCAACAAAAGGTTGGAACTGTCGCCGGACCCCGATTTGGCAAAGAGGTACAGAAAATGTAGACGTAAATATAAAAAACGATATATGGCGAGTTTTTAAAGACTGTGAATTTTTGTAACTTGGTTACAATGTGTAAACGAAAACGTGAACTCAATTCCTCCAAACAAAAGCACCATAAATGCGTACAACCCCATATATTTTCATCGTCGCGAGTGGTTAATCGTGTTGCTCCTGACACTTGGCAGTATGAAATTATTCCATACCTTGATTTAAGACAGTTTGCGAATTTGAGATGCCATAGTTCTTTCAATATGTATTGGCATGTTAATATGGCAAAAAATGTCATCCGAGTGCCACAGGGTTGCCCCACCGTGGAAAAAGCGATGGCGTTGGCGGTGGTCTTTTCGGCAAAAAAGGTGTACACGACAGCGGAACCCCTGACTATACGGTTGGACAAGGGGGTTCACGAAATCGTGGGAGACGAAGACGGATTAATGGCTGTGACCTGCAGCAACATTACCTTTGTTGGGAAAGGCAAAGATCAAACGACAATACGTGGTGGGTTTAGAGTGGAGAACCAACAACATGTTAAATTCGAAGAACTGGCTGTCATGAATCAGTCTAATGGGACTGGTTTGTATTTGACGGGGAGTGAGACCAATGTTGACGTGTTGAAGTGTGCTGTCAAAGAGTGTGGGGGTAATGGGATGTACGTGGGTGGTGGTGCCACTGTCACCGCAACACAATGTGAATTTATGGAGAATGGTGGTGATGGGGTGTCCTGTGATGGTGCAAATACAAAAGCAAGATTGAACGACTGCAAGATGCACCACAATGGAGAGGATGGTTTGTGGGCATCTTCTGCTGCTGTCGTGGATCTTCATGGTACAAAAACAGACATCCATTCCAACAATGATTATGGTATTCGTGCATCCACTCGTGCCAAAGTCATCATTCATTTGCCTTCCCAACACAATACATCCCATGGCAATGTTGAAGAGGATCGAGTTCAAGAAATTGGTGGTTCCATCGCCAACATCAACGCCGACGGTACATTCACGCACGTAGTTGTAGACGACGGTTATTAAAAGCGAATACACTAAACAAGATCTGTTTACGACCATGTTGTCGTGGATCTTCATGGTACCAAAACGGACATCCATACCAACAAAGAGTATGGTATTCGTGCATCCAATCGTGCCAAAGTCAACATCCATTCCCAACACAATACATCCCATGACAACGTTGGAGAGGATCGACACTACAGTGGTTCCATCGCCAACGTTACGAATGACGCTCGGTCGAGAGAATTAAAAAAGAAGGTCCGATAAAAAGGTTGGAATCACCGGACCCCGGCAAAGAGTGGATTTATATAAAAAACGATATATGGCGAGTTTTTAAAGACTGTAAAGACTGTAAACTAACAAAGATTGTAAGATCTGTTTAAGATGTTTAAACATTCCAATACCAAGCAGTTTATCAATGATTTTCTTGCCGACCGTGCCCGTGCCCGTGCCCGTGCCCGACCCCGAGCCCTTGTCATCGATGCTGAAAGTTTAATGACCTCTCGTTCGTTGGGGGACGGTGTCGACATTACGGTGCTGAACTCGGACCCGACCATCTGCGACAAGGCACGGTCCTTGGGGTTAAACACCGCCTGCGGCATTTCAACCACCGCGCTTCGAGAGGTGCGTGGCAAGTTTGACATTATCTACTTGGACTACTGTGGGTTTCCCACAAAACAACCCAACGGGTTTGACCCCGCTTTTGACCTTCTCTGGGCGGCGGACCACCTTGTCGACGACGGGATTGTACTTGTGACGTTCAGCAGACGCTTCAAGCACTGTGTTGCAACGGCGGAATCCATGATACCGAACAGTTTGCAGTTGGCAAAAACACACGTGTACTTTGAAACGTCGGCAATGATGTGCATGTTTTTGGTAAAAGAGAACGCGAGAGCACTGCGCGACAGTGTCAACCACGCTCTGGTCTCTGGTTCCTCTGCCTCTGGTTCCTCTGGTTCCTCTGGTTCGAAAGCCCTGGAAGCCCTGGAAGCCTTGAAAGTCATGGAGCGCAAATTTACGAATGGTGTGTCTGCGTCTGTGAAAGGTCGCAAGCGCAAAAGGCGAGAATTTTTGATGGATGACCAAGCATCCGAATGGTATAAGCCCAAGCCCAAGCCCAAGCCCGTGCCCAAGCCCGTGTCCAAGCCCAAGAAGCCCAAGCCCGTGCCCAAGTATGCGATTAACACAACTGTTTCGGTCAAGTGGGGAAACAAAATTATTCCGGGTGTCGTACTCAAAAAAATCTATGGTGGTTACGATGTGTATTTTCCACTCACGCACGAGAAAGCAATTGTGCGAACAAATGCCGTCAGTGCACCCGTATCAAACTGTTAAATATATCAATATTTTTAAAGTCTTAAGTGTATCGTACTAAGTCTCTTCAGCTCTATGTTCAATTCCTTTTGTTTTTCGGAGTGTGTACCAAGTCTCTTCAACTCTGTGATCAGCACTTCCTTTTGTTCTTCGGACATGTTGGAGGTATCCACTGCTTTGACTGCTTCGATAAATGAATCCCAGTTTTCGTGCACCCAATCTTTAAAAGGTTGGTAATCGAAAGACACCTCTCTTTCCTGATTGCATGTTTTACACACGCCAATGGTGTATGTCCCGCCCATACTTTTGGGAATAACGTGTTCCTTTGTAAGTACTTTGATTTTATGGCAGTAGGCGCAGCGTGGCAATGTGGTTTCTGTTACTCTCAGTGTGTTTGTCCATGGTTGATGATAAGCAGTGACTGTGTCATCTGCTAAGAAAAATTTGTATTTGTATCCGGAGACCATACATGATTTCACTGACGTCGGTACATTCTTAAGTACCTTCTTAAGTCCGTCGTGTATTAAGATCAGATTGTTCCACACAGTGAGATCGTGTTGATTGAGCTTTCGACGTTGGGTCCACCGCATTTGTTAGGCATTTTTTTAAAGTTGGAAGTCTTTATATAGGCTCTTTTTATGGCGTGTAGGTTCCGACGAGGACACCCCAAAATGCCCAACCCCGCCTTTGTCCGGTACCACCAGTTGTTGAGTGACCAGTTGACCGAGATCCCGGACCTTCCTCCCTTGATCTGTGGTGAATGCAACTTGTACCATTCGTTTGGTGGTCTTCAAAACCCAGTGCCCGACATGTGTGAGGTGTGTGTTTGCATATGGCGAGAGACCCAACACTGAGTATTTTTGAGAATGGGTTCCAGTTCGAGTATTCCGACATGTCCCAGAAATTTCGACCAGCGAGACTTTGCCGCAATCCTAAGACTGTACGACGATCTGGACGCCAACGGCGACTTCGTCGTGGAGTCCCACGAGGTCGCACAGATTGCCGAAATCCACGCCACCAACAAGCTGTCGACGTTGCAGCAGCGGGAGGCTGCCGAGATCAAGAAAAGAACCCTGTTGACCGAGGACGCGCAGCGCCGCCTGAACAACGAGATCAGTGCGATCAAGTCGTCGTGCGCCTGCAAGATCCAAAGCGTGACCAACCAGCGGCAGAGCGAGTTGACCGTAAATCAAAAAAGAATCGATGCAAAGGTGGACGAGCTGCGTTCCGAAAGGAAGCGGTACGAAACAGCCTCTGCGTCGGAGAAGCAGGACTTGTTCATCGCCGCCGTTTCAAAGGACGACAAGTTGAGTTTCCCTCAGTTTTTCAAATACATGCGTAAACGTACAGATAATTTAAAAGTGGTGTACCCAAAACATTATTTGCAGTAGTCGTTTCTGGGTGTGTACGTGGTGTTTTTGTTAAAATCCGTGCCAAAGGAGGTCCACATGTAGGTGGTCACCGCAATCTGCACCCCGAGTGCCACGAGCACGGGCATGAGTGTCGATTTAAACCGCTCTTTCTTCAGTGTCCATGCCCAGATGTAGAAGAGCAGTGCAAACGGCAGGACCGTCGAGACTACGGCGGCAGTGTTCGTTTGCCACGGTGCGGTTCTGTAGTTGATGCCGTTGATGACGAACCACGTGACGTCTTCGACGATGAACCACGTGAGTATTTGGTACATGGTCCACAGTAGGTTTCTGTATCGGTTGACGTGTGCAATGGTGAGTATGGTAAGGATGTTCATGACGATGTGGTACCACGTGAACGTCAAGATACCCGAGCACTGAGTTTGTGAGTCGTACATCCACCCCCGCGTGCCTTCGATTTCTACTTCCATGAATGCCCACAGGATGGCGTGAGCAATGACAAAAAGAAAGTTATCCATTTTTTCCCCAGGCGCATGCTATTTATAGTATATGGCGAGTCGGTGAGATGAAAAAAAATACTTGGCGGATGCACCAGTCCAATTTATTACGAGAACTGTGTGACAAACACAATATAACTGCAACGGCGCTGCGTCATCGGGTGTTGCGGACCAGACAGCATTACAGCAACTGGGAGTTGATCAAGCGTTTTTGTCGGCAGGAGCTCACCGACGTGGAGGGAGTGCATGGTTTGTTTCAGGAGTACTACAATGCTTGGATAAATATGGCGAAAATAAAATGAGTTACTCCCCCAAACAAATGAATTGTATTATTATAATTGTAGGTGTGACTGTGAGTAAGATTTGTCCCTGTGAACCTCAATACACCACGGTGTTGAACGCGGTCTTCCCCGTAAGCACCGAAGTGCCCCTTACAAACCGCACCCACACCTGGACCAACCGGACCAACCTGACCTGGACCAACCGGACCCACACCTGGACCCACACCTGGACCAACCGGACCAACCTGACCCGGACCCACACCTGGACCAACCGGACCAACCGGACCAACCGGACCAACCGGACCCACACCTGGACCCACACCAACCGGACCCACACTTGGACCAACCGGACCCTGTCCCCAAGTCCGAGCCCTCTCCCGCAGAGTTCATCGAACCCGCAAAGCCCTCTCCTGCAGACTCAGAGCCCGAGCCCTCTCCTGCGGAGTCCCATGTTGGACACGACACCCAGTTTGCGCACGACCCTGCGCCCGCCCCTGCGCACGCTCAGTGTGTTCAGTTCGATTGGAATTGCACTGGTTTGTGCAATGTTTGTTGTTATGGTAGCTCTTGTGGTAGCTGTGACGAGGCGTCGAAGACGTCGCCGATGAGTTTGAACACCACTGGTGGTACGAACGCGATGCATGTCGCGGCAAAGCAGAACGTTGCCATCATGTTGAGATTGGTTTGTGTGAGTCCGATGGCGTTGACGACCGCGCCCTCGATGGTTTCCGACAGGATGCCGGTGAGGTTCATCCACGACATCACGATGCTGTAGGTGGTTCCTTCGGACCCTTCCGGGCATTTTCGCGAGGTGTGTACGACGATGGGCAGTGTGAGTAGCATCCCCGCCACCGCTTTGAATATGTTTCTGACCAGTGCGTATTCGAACGGCGGTGCCCCCAGTGCAATTGCGAAGGCGGTGGCTGTCGCCAGTACGTTTGTCCACATGGCGACGACGACCGCGGTTTCGATCCCTTTCCAACACTGGTAGACCGCCGACACCACGCAGGCGGTGATAGCCGAAGCCAGTGCTACGACGGAAATGTCCATGGGTGTGAGAGTGAGTTCTAGTTTGTAGAATATGATGCTTGATAATTCTGGTGTGACGTTTGCCACTGCAATGAACAGCATGAGTTTCCACATTCCTCTGACGGTGGAGATGGCGGCGGTGACTACTTTGGTGATTGGAATGTGTTTTTTGCGTTTTTCCGGCAGGTCCCAAATGAACAGTGCCAGGATGAACACCGGTATTGACGTGATTCTGAGTATCGGTTCAAACCCCATGTGTGAGTACGCGACCCCCGACATTCCCGTAGCCAGCAGCACGCCCAAGTTTCTGGCGAACCAGCACATGGACGCCACGCTCTCTCGTTGTTTTGCAAATTCGACCATCATTGAATCGCAGCCCACGTCGGCGACACATATGAAGAAGGAGCATGTGGTGAGTACCGTGACGAGAGATTTCTTCCCCACGATGATCGACGGGGAGTAAGCCAGTAGGATTCCGCAGAGAAACGCCGCCGCGGAAATGTACGACCTCCTGTACCCGAAGAGCGGTCTGTCCGACACGACTGCGTAGATGGGTTTGAACACCCAGGGTAGTGAGACTATGGACCACGCGTAGGCGTTTTCGGCGGGTTCGAAGTGGTACTTTTCGACCATGGTGAATTGAACGGCGACGGAAATAAACGCGAACGTGAATCCAAACACGCCGTACGCGTAGTAGAGTTGGATCATTTATGATTGAGGGACTGCTTTATATATCTAACACTATTTAAGGGTGTTGTGACAGTTTAAAAATGATTGTCGGTGATTATGTCAAAGTATTGGGTGAAACAGATGTTGAAACCGAAGTTGAGTGGTACGGCGAGGTGGTTGGTGTCCTCGACGACACACTGGAGGTCTATTTTATAGAGCGGGGGCTCGATGGTGTGTGGCACTACAGTGCGGAATGGCACTCCATTCCGAAGGAGTCGGTCAAGGAGCACGTGGACACCAAGAGCAACGGGGTGGTCAAAGCCCTGCAGCTGCTGGGGTTTCGTCCGTTGGACGAGGGTAGTTTTGTGAAGCTCGACGAAGAGGACGGGCTCGCCAACGTTCCGATCGGCATGGCGCTGCCCGCGGACGACGATTTCATCGGCATTCACCCTGAAATGCGTGATTTCATCGTGCCGGACGAGGAGGGCGAGCCCTTTTCGTTTGCCGCCCCGTGCAAGTTTGTGCGCGAGACGCACGAGGCGGTGCATGGTTTTAACAACTGGAACCCCGACGACACCGGTAAGAAGGTCAAGGAGTTTGTGGACGGAATGAGTACTCGGGTCATTGTCCAGGAGAACGCGCGCACCAAGTTGGGGTGTGCACTCGCATATGACAAACCGCCACTATATAAGTAGACCAGAAACAGTAAAATGCAAGCCAACAAGAAGACAAAGAGGAGGGACAACTCGCAGCGTGAAATCAAACTGCAGCAAAAGAGTGTGAAGGAGATTATTCCTTCGGCACCGTTTCGGCGTGTGGTCAACGAATTTACGGAGTCGGTCGACATTCGTTACCAGCAGGAGGCGATCGACGCGCTGCAGGTGGCGACGGAGTCGTATTTGGTAGAGATGTTTCAAAATGCCAACGCTTTGGCGGCGTACACTGGGAGAGAGACATTGCACAAGGAGGATATAACCCTAGCTCTTAGATTAAATAAATGCTAATACCTAATTTGTGTTGTTCCATTCGTATCGAGCCCGGCAACATGCACTGCGTGAGTGTGGTGGTGCCTCATCCCTCCTACTTGCCCGAGAAGAGTTGGAAACGAGTGGATGGTCCCGACGGCATTTTGGTGGTGGACTGCCACACGGTAAAGTTGATGAAGAAATTTGGGTACAGTGTACGTAGACGGGGTGACGTGATTATGTCCTTGGAGATCGGTTGCGAGGAGGATGATTTGCGCAGACACCTGTCCGTGTCCGTGTCTGAGAGTCTTGATAAACTACAGTTAGAATAATTTAGTTATTTATTGTTTGAAAATACTCTTCTAATATTAGTGCTACACACTGCCATCTGATATCGATTGCGATCGGTTCTTCCATTTTTTTTGGTGGTGTTTCTGGATCCCGGCTCGCCATATTTTCGGGGGGTATTTAACACAATGTGTCGAAAACAAATGAGTGTCACGAGTGGCAAGATTTATGTGGAGAGTAAAAACCCCAAAAAGAAGGTGACGGTGATCAGCTTGGGTGCTACCGATGTTTGGTTCGAACCGGACGACGACCCATTAATCCTGTGCTACCCACGGGATGTGTTCGATAAGACATACATGCTTCCGGAGGAATCGGCATTTGTACAACAGCAATGGTACATGAAGGATGGTACATATTTGTGGGTACATGCTAGGGTTGACTTCCCTGACGAATGTACGGTATTATGTCTAAACTTTGAGGGAGACGACGGACAGTATACAATGGGATTCCTGAATATTGATGTATTTCGGACATTGATTGACTCTTACACTATGTGTACACAGGTTACACAGGTTCCCTATCCAAACAGGGTAGCAAAAGACAATTTTGAACCTCGTGAACCTCGTAAATCCGTCGACCCGGAGGAGAAGAAACCCGGATTGCGGTTTTAATCGCCGTCGGAAAAGTATTGAATGACTCTTCTGCGTTTGTTACTTTTTCGCACCACTACAATGTCTCTGTGCAGTTCGGCGACGACAGAGGGCGTGGTCGAGTTTTTGGGGCAGTACGCTCTCAGTTCGTTGATCGAGCAGATGACGATGCAGCCGTCGGACAGGCATCCTTCGTAGGGCAGCAGGACTCCCTCTCTGTTCATTTTCCATAGTCTGATGGGTACCTTTTCCTTTTTGGTGTAGTCTGTTCTGAAACGGCTGACCATCAGGCTTTCTCTGCGCGACCCCTTTGCGGTGGTGTCCACTTTGGTGTCCACTTTGGTGTCCACTTCTTTGACGAGGGTGTCCGCCGTTTGGTTCAACCACTCGAGAAACCCTTCGTCTTTGAAATCGTTGTCGAACGACAGTTTGACCCACTGCCTGTCACCTTCCAGGTCGACGGCGGTGACGGTGCCCTCCTGCAGGGAGCAGGTTCCGGTGGCTCTGGCTTTGTGAAATTTGAACCGCGCGTCTGCGTACTCGCTGGGGAGTTCGATTTTGGATTCTTTGAGTTCCACACCGATGGGTTGTGCTTTTCTGGAGGCGATGTGTTTGGTGAAGCGTGCAATGTTCGACATAATTTGCTTTTTATAGGGAGTAGGTCTCTCGCCATATCCTGACATTTGTATGTTCCCAAAAAAAATAAATATATCTATATATTAGCCCGTTGTTATTTGTACTTTTACTTATGTTATTGCAACTCCACTCTTCTTCTACAGTTACAGTTTCTACGTTTTTAACAGTGGAGCGACACAATGGACAACTTTTACAATCGCACTCCTCGTGCCAGCGCTCTAAACATTTCAAATGAACATTTTTTTTGCAGCACGGTAACTGACAAAAATGACCAGCGGATTCAAAACATATGAAACATTCTGTTTTTTTAATAGTTTTATCAGAACGTATCACAGTCAACGATGTCTTCTTTTTAAAAAGTAAGATTGATTGTTTATTATCATGACAATTGCAATACCCTTCCCTCTGCATTAAACGAAGACAGGTTTCTCCGCGTTCATTTTTCATAAACGGGTCGGCACCCTCTTGTAAAAAAACTTTGTATATTTGCCAAGGGCAACATCCCTCGTCTGCAATTTCTAACATATAATTTAAATTTCCTCCGTACTGTAAAATAACATGTAGAGCTTCAATAGCAAACTCAAACCACACTAGTTCCCTTTCTGCTTTGAATATTTTACAACGAGTGCAGGTCCTAGTCAAAAGACTTTCATCAAACGAATTAAAGTAATTTGGATCTGCACCCGCTTCAAGTAGTATAAGCAGTGAGAAAAAATCTGTAATCTCTACACGATTAATTAGTGTCGTACCATTTTTATCCTTCAATTCTATATTTGAACCAGCTTCTATCAACAGGTTCATTATTTTATGTCTTTTAAATTGCATTGCATACTCCAAATAAGATAAAAATGAATCAGGTCCATCAGGTCCAATAATAGCGTCAGGTCCAACAATAATATTGTTAGGATTTATACCGGCTTTCAGAAGTCTCTCACACTCTTTCAAATCATTGGATTCGACCGCATGCATCATACTGTTGTGGAGAATCTCAGATCTGTTGCACGACTCTTTACAATAATTAACATATTTAGAAATATGTTTTTCCCATGCAAGTATAACCTTAGGACAACGCACTGCCTGTTCTCTTAAACCTCTGCAATTAATGCGAATGTCACGCACATGTAATACCATTTTTTTACACCGGCACCGGT
>Ga0206677_10004049_pt1 | contig 12106 bp, 10 predicted proteins | sample M130m12015metaG_FD_155475 | JGI IMG/M metagenome (GOLD analysis project Ga0206677, IMG submission 155475) | Ammonia-oxidizing marine archaeal communities from Monterey Bay, California, United States - M1 30m 12015 | ecosystem: Environmental > Aquatic > Marine > Intertidal zone | place: USA... | reverse complement strand
AAACTGCTATGGGTAAATCCAGCAGTGTTTGACGATGTAGCCGACGAAGCCCGTCAAGCTCAGCGGCGACGCCGGTGAGATTTTTCTTGTAGGTTTCCAGTGTGTTTTCTATCAGCTGCACGTCTTCATCAGCAACTGCCGTGCCAGTCTGTTTGTAGGGAAGTTGACGGTCGATAATATCGAGGGCTAGAGAAGTGCCTAATAGTGACGATAGATTGCCTTCGAGTCTCTCTCGGAGACGGCGCAGAGAATAGGGTCGGTTGTCGCTGTCAATTAACTTTAATTCGGCCATCGCTTTGCCAATTTCTCGCTCGGCGACCTTGCTGCCCAGTACGCTGCTGAGGCGAGTCTTGAATTCATTGATGCTGGTAAAGGCCAGTTGCTGTCGCTTACGGTGATTGATGGTGTTGATAGCGCAGCTCTGTGCCGCAGCGATTTCTTTTTCGTCGCGACGTGTAAAAAACGACACTAAAAAAAACACCAGTATATTGGCGGCAAGAGAGCCAGTAGTGGCCATAATCCAATTCTTCTCGCCCACTAAATCCGCCGCCATTAAAAGTGAGTACCAAGGTTGGGTGGCGCTGATAATTGGCGCAATTAAGGTCCAAAACCAAACGAAAAAGCCAACAATCAGACCGCAAATAAAGCCTTTTTTGTTAGCGAAAGGAGAGTAGACCACGGCAAAAATGGCGGGTAAAAACTGCAGTGTAGCGGCGAATGCAGCAATGCCTAAGTAGCCCAGCTGTACATTGGAGGTGTGGGTGCGAAAAAAGGTATAGCCGCCGAAAATGATCGCGGCAATTAATAATCGGTTGACCCATTTAAGCCACTGATAAATATCGTACTTACTAGGAGGCAAGTAATAGGGCAGGATGAGGTGGTTTAGACACATCGAGGCCAGCGCTAGCGTACTGACGAGCACAACGCCGCTGGCTGCGGATAAACCCCCGATATAGGCGATGAGCGTTAACCAGTAATTATTGTTAATCATACCAATACCAATACTAAAATAATCCGCAGGTACCTCGGTTCCCGAGGCATAGCCCGCCCATAATATCGGTAGAACCGGTAGGCTGATAACGAGCAATAACAAAGGGACGCCCCATGTCGATACTTTAATCGCATCGTCAGAAGGCCGCTCTGCAAAAATCATGTGAAACATATACGGCATGCCGATGGCGGCGGCAAACGATGTCAGCAGCAGGGTTCTAGTGGAGTATTGGGAGAATGAAGAGTAGAGATTATCGAAGACGGTTGGGTTGTGTTGTAACCATGTTTGCAAGTTATCCGGGCCGTCAAAGACACTGAACAAGGCATAGCAACCGAGAATGATCAGTGCTGCTACTTTTATCACGGTTTCGGCGGCAATGGCGGCAACGAGACCGTTGTTGCGGTCGCGTGATTCACTCTGCTGAGTACCGAATAAAATCGCAAACAAGGTAATGCATAGGCAAAAGACCAGGGCCAAGGCGTCGTAACGGCTATCATCCTCTTCTATAAATCCCAAGTTGTCACCCGTCATAATATGTATGGTATCAGTGACAGCTTGAATCTGAAGTGCAAGAAAAGGCAACAGTCCGCACAATAAAAACAGGGTGACGAGTGAACCTGCCCAAGGCGTTCTGAAGCGAAAAGAAAGCAAGTCGGACAGAGATTTGAGTTGATTGTTGCGACAGATAGTTAACAGTGGATTGAGTAGCAGCGGCGACAACATAAAAAAGCTACTCGCACCGAAGTAGTAAAACAGATAACCCAAGCCATAGGAGTGGGCTAGACCAATAATACCGTAATAGGCCCAGGCGCTGGCAAAAATTCCTAGCGATAAGACAAACACGAGGGGGTGGCGAATGATCTTGTCGGGGATTAGGCCTTTATCGGTAACATAGGCGATAAGAAATAATAGTGTTAGATAGCAGAGACCGGCGGCAAATATCTCATAGATGTTAAAAATCATCGGCGACGGTATTCCGAATAGTGTCTAAGTTGCTGGGTAATAAACACAATGAAGATCAATATTGCCCAGGCAATAAAAGGTCGATACCAGGTTTGGGCGTCGGCAGTTATCCACTCCTCAATACTCGGGGTAAACGTCAGCAGTATAAACAGCACCCATAAGGTAGATCTCGGTATGTACATTGCGCCATAACCTATGCATTCTTTTCTCAATACTGCCATAGTAACGCTGTCACGCTCTCGGTGAAAGGGTTGCTATGTTGGCAGTGGACTGTAATGGTGTTGTTTTTTGGCAATACGCCCTATGTCCCAATGCTGTGCAGACCAAGCCAGTATTTCGCCGCTGGTGACGATGTGCTGGGGCGCCGATGGCTGGTTAAGGAAGGCAAGGGCGAAGCGAAGGTTAACCATGACTCGGCTGTTATCGATAATCGGAGCAAAGGTTTGTTTGCTCAACTTTTGCCCAAGCGCATTGGTCAGTACCGGTAGGTGGCTGAACTGTATTCTAGGATAGTTAAGTTGGTCGGCGAGAAAGATCTGTCTCTCGGTACTATCGAGTAAGTCGGCACCTCTCACCACATGGGTAATACCTTGAAAGGCATCATCGATAACCACGGCCAATTGGTAAGAGTGAAGCTGATCCTTGCGTTTGATAACAAAGTCACCAATATCGCGCCCTAACGATTGGCTCATCAACCCCTGGATACCATCGTGATAGGTAATCGTTTCATCGTTGACTATCAGTCGGGTAGCAAGTTGCTGATTATGGCTGAGGTTTTTATCGCGACAATAGCCAGGGTAAATACCATTGCTGTCTCTGAGTTCGCTTCGACTGCAACGGCATAGATAGGCTCGGCCAAGCTGTGTGAGGGCGGTTATCGCGGCCTCATAGGCGTCTAGTCGCTCGCTCTGTTTGAGGATTGGAGCGTCACTGACCAGTCCGTGTTGAGCCAGGGCGGTAATAATGGCATCACTGGCACCGGCTATTTCACGGGGAGGGTCTAAATCTTCGGTGCGGATAAGCCATTTGCCGTTGTTAAAGCGCGCATCGAGATAGCTAGCTACAGCGGTGATCAGTGAGCCCATATGTAATAGGCCTGTCGGTGAGGGTGCGAAACGGCCAATATAGTCTGAAGGTGTCTGAGTCATTTTCTGGTCGCTAAAAAGATTACGCCGCGGTTAAGTCGCGGCGTAATATAGCATCGTCAAAAGCAAAGACGCGTTAGCTCAAATAAAGGCTTAAAGACGCTGTGTCTTTTCTTTTATTTCAGCCAGAGTCTTGCAGTCGATACACTCTGTTGCGGTTGGGCGAGCTTCTAAGCGTCGAATACCGATTTCGATACCGCAGGAGTCGCAGTAGCCATAGTCATCGCTTTCAATGAGCTCAAAAGTCTTGTCGATTTTTTTGATGAGCTTACGTTCACGGTCACGGGTGCGAAGTTCAAGGCTGAATTCTTCTTCCTGAGTTGCGCGATCTGCAGGGTCGGGAAAATTAGAAGCCTCGTCTTTCATGTGGCTGACTGTACGGTCAACTTCGCCCATGAGCTCTGCTTTCCAGGCACTGAGAATCCCGCGAAAATGATCCTTTTGTTGATCGGACATATATTCTTCGTCAGGATTAATTTTGTACGGTTCAACGCTGTTGAAGAGCGTTTTTGTTTTGTTTGTCGGCATTAAATTACGCCCCGCCTGTCAATTTATCTCTAATGCTCGACACGTTTACAAAATACTACTGTAGTACTTCGAAAACCTGCCCCAATCATTTCGGCTGTAAAACTATCAAATAGTAGCGTGTTAGGCTATAGCTAGACGGCCTCTACAGACCATTCCAACAAAAGAAAGTGAATATTTATAGAAAAAGAGACAAACAAATGGACAATTTTCTCTGTGATGTTTAGATAAGCCCCTTAAAGCGTACGTCTATTTGATCTTGTGTCGAGGCCTTAGTCATGGCTAAATGTGGATTTTGGGTGAAATAGACAGATTTTATGCAGTTTGAGCCGCTGGTTGAGGGGCGGCTAATACGCCGCTATAAGCGTTTTCTTGCCGATGTCGAGCTGTCGTCGGGAGAGCAAATAACTGCTCATTGCCCCAATACCGGTAAGATGACGGGCTGTGCTGTCACCGGAGAGCGGGTGTGGTTGAGTGTCAGTGATAACCCGAAGCGTAAATATCCTCACGGTTGGGTATTAGCAGAGTTAGAAAACCGGTATTTAGCTTGTATACATTCAGCGTTTGCCAATGAACTTGTCGAAGAGGCTATTTTGGCTGGAGGCATTCCGGCACTGGCAGGTTATGGCAGCGTGCATCGAGAATGCAAATACGGGAATGAGAACTCTCGTATCGATATATTGCTTAGTGATAATAGTGGTAGGCCAGATTGTTATATTGAAGTAAAGAGTGTCACCTTGCTAATGGAAGACGGCATAGGACGTTTTCCCGATGCTGTAAGCGATCGTGGGCGCAAGCATTTACGTGAGTTGATGGCAGTCGTGGCTCAGGGCCATCGCGCAGTGTTGTTTTACTGTGTACAACATAGCGGTATTAGCTCGGTGCAACGGGCGCAGCACGTGGACCCTCTCTATTGCCAAACACTGGGCGAGGCAATCGACGCCGGTGTCGAAGTGTTGGCCTATGGCTGTACGATTACCACTGAACAAATGTATGTCTCACATCAACTACCGTTCGATGACTACTCTTTGTGAAACGTTGCTTTAAAGCTAGGGTATTTAGCTGCTGACTAATTGGCGGCTGGCGATCAAGATATGTTGATCGACCAAGGTAAAAGCAATAGCACTCAGCTTTTTACCCTGACAGGGGCCGTATACACAGGTGCCATCTTCAGTCTGAAATAAGGCGCCGTGGGTAGAGCACATTATGTAAAAATTTTCACTGTCGAGAAACTTATCTTCTTCGAACTCCAGCGGTATACCTAAATGCGGGCAGCTATTCAGGAAGACGGAGAGCTGTCCGTCGCGCTTGACGGCAAAGAGGCTAATACCGTTGATGTCAAAGCCTTTAGCGCTTTCATGATCGATAGCGTCGATATGGCAGAGGGTGATGTCAAAATCAGTCATAGCTTAAAGTCTAATAATGGTCAAAAACCAGTAATATACAGCGAATACCATGGTAAGTGTTAACACTCTAATGTCTGGTTAAAAATGATGCGTTGCTCATTTTGAGCACGGTCTCGTTATCACGTGTTATTTTATTACTGGATAATACAGAGATTAACAATACCACAACATCAGGCAAGAGCAGGTGTTCAAGACAGCAGGCAGATTTTGCATCTAAAGTCTCAGAAGAGAAAATTATAATAACCCAGTCTTGATAGGCTTTTCTGCTATTGGATGTCTACTGAGATAGCCCGTATCATTGAGAGTTTCACACTTCATAAGGAGTTCAACATGCCAATACCTTTACAAAAGAGAATTCAACAAGTGTTATCGGAATTGGCGAGCTTGCCCCTGTTAGCACACAGTGAGCGTAAAGAGTTAGAGCAGTTGTTGGTAGCCTTAGAACAAGAGTTCACCACGGGAGTCAGTGGAGCAACACACTATTCCATGATTGAGCAACTAGAGCATATTGAAGCCGAGCTCGAAGTCGATCACCCCGCGTTGGCCACGGCACTGCGTAGTATGAGTAATACAATTGGCTCTATTGGCGTGTAGATATCCCATAATCATCCATTGCTTCGCTCTAAAAACACACCGCCACTTAAGCCTAGTACTAAAATCTAGTCGTGCAGTTGCATCGTTATAACGGCATATCCCTTGTGAGCAACATCTTGGTCATCGTTTGATAACTAGTAACCCAAGCTCGATGATGGCCGTCATACTCCCTCTCGATCACGGATTCAGTATTTGCGCCGAGCAGCAAGCGGTCTTCTCGATCAACCTCAAGCTGCGCCGTGCGTTACGACCAATGATGCCACCCTCTAGACGCAATGTTTAGTCTATTAGGCTATATTGCTGTTGTCATATAATGTCTTTATATTGTGTGTTTATAAGCCCTGATAGGGTCTAACTATTTTTGGAGTTTTCCGTGAGTTTCGATCTCCCTTATCGTTTTCGTCGTATGCGCCGCAGCCAAAATTTTCGTGCTATGGTGCGAGAGAATAGCGTTTCCGTAGATGATTTTATTTTACCAATATTTGTCGAAGAAACTATTTCTCAGCCGGTGGTCATTGAGAGTATGCCTGGTGTTATGCGCTATCCAGAGTCTCAATTGGCTGAGCAGGTTGAGCGTGCAGCGGCAGCAGGTATTCGTGCGGTGATCTTATTCGGTGTCTCTCACTGCAAAGACAATGCCGGCAGCGACACATGGAGCGATGACGGTCTCATGGTGCGTTGTATTAAAATCGCCAAGGCTGCAGTGCCATCGATGACGGTGATTAGCGATAACTGTTTCTGTGAATACACCGATCACGGCCACTGCGGTGTGGTCGATGACGACGGTCATGTGAACAACGATCTCACGCTCGAAAATTTACAGCGCCAAAGTGTTGTCGCGGCTAAAGCCGGTGTCGATATGCTCGCGCCATCGGGTATGATGGACGGTATGATTGCCGCTATGCGCCAGGCATTAGATGAGGCGGGGTTCTCCCATTTGCCCATCATGTCTTATTCGACCAAATTCGCCTCGGCTTTTTATGGCCCGTTCCGCGATGCTGTTGATAGCAATTTTAAGGGTGATCGCAACGCCTACCAAATGGATGCGGCCAATGGTCGTGAAGCCGTTGCTGAATCGATGCAAGACGAGTTTGAAGGTGCTGATATATTGATGGTTAAGCCTGGTATGGCTTATTTAGATGTGCTTTATCGCATTCGCGAGGCAAGCAGTCTTCCGTTGGCCGTGTATCATGTCAGCGGTGAGTATGCGATGGTCAAAGCCGCTGTTAAAGCCGGTGTGATCGACGAAAAAGCCGTAGTCATGGAATCGATGATGGCTTTTAAGCGCGCCGGTGCCGATTTAATCATTACCTACTATGCCCACGACCTAGCCGTGTGGCTAAGAGAGTCTTAAAGACTGATTGAGCCCATTAAAAAAGCCAGTCTATAGACTGGCTTTTTTAATGGGCGCCGATAATTCGGCGCCTAGTTAATCGATACAGGATTGATCAAACAATCTTCTTCATAGCGGTCATAGAAGCACGAAGCTCTTCACCGATGAACTCGATAGGGTGGTTGCGAATCGCATCGTTGACTTCGATAAGCTGCTTGTTATCGACGCCCATGTCTTTCAGCTCAAGACCTTTACCAATGATGTCGGTCTCAACCGTCTTCATGAAATCAACCAGCATCGGACGAGCTGCCTGATCGAACAAGTAGCAGCCGTATTCCGCGGTATCAGAGATAACAACGTTCATTTCGTAAAGTTTCTTACGGGCGATAGTGTTAGCGATAAGCGGCGTTTCGTGTAGCGACTCGTAGTAAGCAGACTCTTCGATGATACCGGCGGCACACATAGTTTCGAAGGCTAGCTCAACACCGGCTTTACACATGGCAACCATTAGAATGGCGTTGTCGAAGTACTCTTGCTCGCTGATTTCTACGTCGCCGGCAGGGGTTTTTTCGAAGTTGGTTTCAGCCGTTTCTGCACGCCACTTGTGCAAGTTAGCGTCATCGTTAGCCCAGTCAGCCATCATAGTGCTAGAGAACTCACCTGAGATGATATCGTCTTGATGCTTCTCAAACAGTGGGCGTAGGATATCTTTAAGTTCTTCGCTTATAGCGAAGGCTTTGATCTTGGCTGGGTTGCTAAGGCGATCCATCATGTTAGTGATACCACCGTGCTTAAGAGCTTCAGTGATGGTTTCCCAACCATACTGAATAAGCTTTGAAGCGTAGCCTGCATCAATACCTTTCTCGACCATCTTGTCGAAGCAAAGGATGGCGCCTGTTTGTAGCATGCCGCAAAGAATCGTCTGTTCCCCCATAAGGTCAGACTTAACTTCGGCGACGAATGAAGACTGAAGAACGCCGGCACGGTCGCCGCCGGTGGCTGAGGCATATGCCTTGGCGATTTCAAGACCGTCACCGTTTGGATCATTCTCGCGGTGCACGGCAATCAGGGTAGGAACACCAAAGCCACGCTTGTACTCTTCACGTACTTCAGTACCTGGGCACTTAGGTGCAACCATGATAACGGTTAGATCGTCGCGGATCTGCATGCCTTCTTCAACGATGTTGAAACCATGCGAGTAAGCCAGAGTAGCGCCTTGCTTCATCAGTGGCATGATAGCGTTAACAACAGCGGTGTGCTGCTTGTCAGGTGTTAGGTTAAGCACGATATCAGCAGTAGGGATCAGTTCTTCATAAGTGCCTACGGTGAAGCCGTTGTCGCTAGCGCTCACAAAAGACGCGCGCTTTTCTTCTATAGCAGCGGCACGTAGCGTGTAAGAAATATCCAGGCCGCTGTCGCGCATGTTTAGGCCTTGGTTAAGACCTTGTGCGCCACAGCCAACGATAACTATTTTCTTGCCTTTGATGTATTCACAACCGTTTTCGAACTCAGAGCTGTCCATGAAGCGGCATTTAGCAAGTTCTTCAATCTGTAAGCGTAGTGGTAGCGTATTAAAGTAATTTTGACCCATAGGGCTCTCCAAAATGTCGTTATATAATGCTGTGACCGTCTATCTAAGGACTGCAAGTCCGAGGTCGCATGTGTTGTTTCGATGTGCAAGTACTGTATGGAATAAATCACGTTGCGTAAAATGATTTATTTGGCATACTATGTTGCGAAATTTGCAATGCAATCAATCTGAGTATGGATATTAAAGCACTCGAGCTGTTTTTGTCACTGGCTAATACACTTCATTTTGGTCATACCGCCAAGGCGATGAATATGAGTCCTTCTGCGGTCAGCAGAGCCATCAAGAGATTGGAGACTGACGTCAATGAAACGCTATTTTTTCGTGATAATCGTCACGTCGAGCTGACATACGCAGGAGATCTTTATAGAAGTTTTGCAGAGCACACCTTGATGCATTGGCAGCAGTTGCAAGACACTTTGCAACAACAGGGTGAATCACCTACCGGTACAGTGCCACTTTTTTGCTCTGTTACCGCCAGTTATGTCGTGTTGTCTAAATTGCTGCCTATTATGAGAGAGCGTTTTCCAAGGATCGAGTGTGATGTGCACACCGGTGATCAAGCAGATGCTATTGCTAGGGTAATTTCTGGTAATGAACAAGTAGGTATTACTGTTAAGCCAGCTAAGCTTCCCGAAGAAGTCGCGTTTATGCCATTGATGACTTCACCTTTAAAGCTCATCGTGCCACATCAAGATAAGGCTATCGCCGAAGCGCTCAGGGAAATTACGCCCACAACCGACTGGCTGGGTTTGCCGATGGTGGTGTCTGAAACAGGAGAGGCTAGAACACAGCTCGATCGCTGGTTCTCGCTGGCTGCTAGAAAGCCCAATATCTATGCTCAAGTGTCGGGTCATGAGGCGATTGTCAGTTTGGTCAGCTTAGGCTTTGGTGTCGGTCTAGTGCCTGAATTGGTGATTGATTCAAGTCCTATGAAATCGTCTGTACGAGTGTATCCTGCCCCCTTGAGTGTGAGTGATCTCACTATTGGTGTTGTTGTTAAGCGCAGGCAATTACAGCAGCCTTTAATGAAGGCGTTCTGGTCGTGTTGCCAACAATTGGCTGGTATATAACAGCGTTTTGATAAAGAAGCTTGGCTAGACTTGCGGATAGCTAGCCATATTGATTGCCCTGTTGACAGAGTCCAGTAATGGGTTGATGGGTGTTAAGAATCGTATCTGTTTACGTTTGGGAATTTTTAATTCTCTATAGGGGAATTATTCTATTAAACGCGGTCTAACAGGGAGGGTGATAAATTATGGGACAATGTGATGATTATAAAGAAAGCCGATAAGCTAACCGAAGCACACGTAACCAATGAAAGTTATTATTTTAATAGGCGACAGTTTATTAGCGGAGGTGCTGCAGTAGCGGCGATGGCTGCGCTGCCTGCAGTACACGGCGAGCAGGCGGCGGCATTAGATTATCGTCGTGCTACATCCGATATGGAGGCTCAAGGTTATTACACGCCGGAGAAACTGACGCCTTATAAAGATGTTACGCACTACAATAATTTTTATGAGTTTGGTACCTCCAAGACAGATCCTGCAAATAATAGTAAAGATTTTGTTATTGCCGACCCGTGGAAAGTTGAAGTAGATGGTCTGTGTGAAAATCCCGGCAATTACTACCTCGAAGATATTTTGAAGTCACAGGATTTGGAAGAGCGAATTTATCGTTTGCGCTGCGTAGAGGCGTGGTCGATGGTCATTCCTTGGGTTGGTTTTTCACTGTCCAATCTTATTAACAAAATGGCACCAACGTCGAAGGCAAAGTATGTCGCTTTTACCAGTCTCTATGATCCCCAGCAAATGCCCGGTCAACGCTCATCGAGTAGTTTTATTGATTGGCCTTATGTGGAAGGCTTGCGTTTAGATGAGGCGATGAATCCACTCACTATGATGGTCACTGGTGTCTATGGTAAAGAGTTGCTGCCTGCAAACGGTGCTCCTTTGCGCTTAGTGGTGCCCTGGAAGTACGGCTATAAGAGTGCAAAATCGATCGTAAAAATTACCTTTACAGAGCAGCAGCCGCCGACTTCATGGAATCAAATCTCAAGCCAAGAGTATGGTTTTTATTCCAATGTTAACCCCAATGTGCGTCATCCCCGTTGGTCGCAGGCGACTGAACGTCGTTTACCATCAACATTATTCAGTCCTAATCGTATCGATACTCAGATGTATAACGGCTATGGCGAGCAAGTGGCCCATCTATACAAAGGTATGGATCTGATTAAAAACCACTAACAATAGGTAATGACGTTGAAGTATTACAAACCGTTATTGACGCTAATATTGCTAATCCCATTCGCTGTGCTGGTTAAAGATGTGGTTAACAATACTTTAGGGCCCGATCCTGTCGCCGTTGTGGCCGACTATACCGGTTTGTGGGCGATTATTACCTTGCTCATTACTATGACTATGTCGCCACTAGCAAGAGCGTTAAACAAAGGCTGGGTTCTTCGTGCTAGAAGGCAGGCAGGCTTGGTAATGTTCTTTTACGCCTGTTTGCATTTGCTCACTTTTTTTGCGTTGGAAATCGCCTGGCAATGGTCTGAGGTCGTTCGTGCGCTGACGGAACAACCCTATATTATATTGGGGATGATGGCTTTTATACTGTTGTTGCCGCTGGCCATCACGTCGACTAATAAGTGGGTAAGGCGTCTAGGACGTAAATGGAAAACACTGCATCAACTTGTCTATATCGCACTGCCGCTAGTTTTTATTCATGGCTGGCTGCAGTTACGCGCCGATGCCGCAGAGTTATTGCCGTATTTGCTGTGGATGCTGTTGATTCTTATAGAGCAAGTGGTTTATCGCTTAAATATGCTGCCTTATGCGATGAAAAGACGCTAACGCCAGCTGTTTTTAATAATGTATTACTTGACTATGTGGCGAGTAAAAATAATCTTTCATTGCTGCTTAGCTACCTTAAACCTCTCTGGTCACTCTCTATGTTCGGATTCGCGATGAGATTTAAGACGGCTGAGCTTGTCATTGCTTTGTGAAAATCCACTGTGCCACTACACACTTCACTAAAACGAGTGAATTGTACTTGACGGCATGGTGAGTAAAAATTGTCCTTCGTTATCGCTCCGCCGTCTTAAATCTCCCTGCTCACTCGCTGTGCTCGGATTCGCGATGAGATTTAAGGCGGCTGAGCTTGTTTCTAGCAGTAAATATGGGGTATTCGCTTCGAGACGAGAGAATGGAGAGCAATGATCGCAGCGACATTTGGAGCTTGCGACATGAGCAGCGATGATTGATCGCAATGAACGGAAGGTCAGAACCCTCTTGATCAAACTAGTTAATAAAAAATCGTCCTTCATTGCAGATGAAATATCGCCCGATATTTCGTTGTTGAAGGTTTCTAGTCGGGTATAAAGTCCACTTTTGCTCGTTTTTTATACGATTTTGGTTTTTTTAGAAATTAATGAATAATATCCTTAAATAACGCTTGCGCTTGTCGGCATCGATCCGTATATTCCGCCTCCGTTGTCACCGAGACAGTGTTTAGCGCTGTTTCAACACAGTGTTTAATATAGGCGCTGACAACGCCGTC
>Ga0206677_10004041_pt1 | contig 12128 bp, 8 predicted proteins | sample M130m12015metaG_FD_155475 | JGI IMG/M metagenome (GOLD analysis project Ga0206677, IMG submission 155475) | Ammonia-oxidizing marine archaeal communities from Monterey Bay, California, United States - M1 30m 12015 | ecosystem: Environmental > Aquatic > Marine > Intertidal zone | place: USA... | reverse complement strand
CGGCGTCGCGCGGTGACACGCATCGCTATTCACAATCTAAGGGCATACCGAGATTGCGAAAGGCCATGTCTGATTGGTATGCCAATCGTTACTCGGTCGACATTGACCCTGAGACTGAAGCGATCGTGACACTGGGCTCCAAAGAGGGCTTGGCGCATTTGGCTTTGGCAACTACCGGGGTCGGCGATGCCATTCTGGTGCCTAACCCCAGTTACCCCATACATCCCTATGGGTTTGTCATTTCGGGTGCGGATCTGCGGCATGTCCCGATGGAAAGTGAAGCCGGGTTTATCGATGAGCTCGAGCAGGCAATCCGCAACACGTACCCCAAACCAAAAATGTTGGTGCTGAATTTCCCCTCTAACCCAACGGGTCATTGTGTTGAGTTGCCGTTTTTTGAGCGGATTGTAGAGATTGCTCGACAGAACAACATTTGGGTGGTGCATGATCTTGCCTACGCAGATTTGGTTTTCGATGGCTACAAGGCCCCTAGCATTCTGCAAGTGCCCGGCGCACGAGACATTGCGGTCGAATTTTTTACGCTGTCTAAGAGCTACAACATGCCGGGTTGGCGTGTGGGATTTTGCTGCGGTAACGCAGAATTAATTGCCGCGCTCACTCGCATAAAATCGTATCTAGACTACGGTATTTTCACGCCGATTCAGGTAGCGGCCATTGCCGCCCTTGAGGGCGACCAGCACTGTGTCAGCGAGATCTGTGCGACCTACCAACGCCGCAGAGATGTGTTGTGTCAGGGGCTGAATGAAGCAGGCTGGCCAGTGGTTCCGCCGAAAGCCACAATGTTTGTGTGGGCGGCGATTCCTGAGGCATTCCGGCACATGGGGTCTGTCGAGTTCAGTAAACTGCTGCTCCAGCATGGGAATGTGGCGGTATCGCCCGGCATTGGATTCGGCGAATATGGTGAGGGATTTGTGCGTTTTGGGTTGATCGAAAACGAGCACCGTACACGTCAAGCCGTTCGGGGTATCAAACGCGTGTTGCGCATGGGCCCGCCCCAGACAGCAGAAGGGTTATCGGCATGAGCATTGAGGGACTGAGAGTGGGTCTCTGTGGTGTGGGTACCGTGGGCCTCGCTACCGTAAAGATATTGCGTGATCAGAGCGCGATGCTCGCCGCACGTTGCAGCCAGACTGTGTCGATAACGCATGTCGGTGCACGCCGTGAGATGCCACACCAAGATTATGCCGCTGCGCGCATCAGTCGCGACGTGATGGATGTGGCGCGCGACCCCGATGTCGATGTGCTGGTCGAATTAATCGGGGGCACGACGGTCGCCCGCGATCTGATCAAACTGGCCATCGAGCAAGGCAAGCACGTGGTCACGGCCAATAAGGCCCTGATTGCCGAACACGGTAATGAATTAATCCTCCTCGCCGAGCAAGCGGGGGTCCAGCTTCGTTTTGAGGCGGCGGTCGCGGGGGGGATTCCGGTCATTAAAACGCTCCGTGAGGCCATGGCGGCTAACGACGTGTCAGAGGTCGCGGGCATCATTAACGGCACCGGTAATTTCATTTTGACCGAAATGACGACCAAAGGGCGCTCCTATGAGGATGTGTTAGCAGAGGCGCAAGCTTTGGGATATGCCGAAGCGGATCCCACTTTTGACGTAGATGGAACCGATGCGGCGCACAAGTTAGTCATTTTGGCTTCGCTGGCGTTTGGGTTGCCGCTTGATGCTGAAGCACCCGTTAAGCAGGGCATTCAATCGATCACGCCGGAAGATCTGGAATTTGCCGCTTCAATGGGTTACCGCGTGAAGCATCTGGGGATTGCACGGCGACAGGGGGATCGTGTCGAGATGCGAGTGCACCCCACACTGATTCCCGAGGAAAAACAGTTGGCTAATGTTGATGGCGTGCTCAATGCGGTCATGATCAAAGGCGATGCGGTCGGCGAGTTGGTGTTGGTCGGCCCCGGTGCGGGTGGCGCTGCAACCGCCTCCGCGGTCTGCGCCGATCTTGCCGACATTGCGAGGACTGCTGCGGGGAGTGGGCCGGCGCTGGGTGTGCCGATAGCCCAATTGAAATCACAAGCGTTGGTGCCTGCGGAGGATATCGAGAGCGAGTGGTACGTGCGATTGGCGGCGAGCGATTGTGCCGGGGTCATGTCTGATATCACCCAGGTACTCGCAAATCACGACGTGAGTATTGAGTCGTTGCTTCAGAATCCACCCCGAGAGGATCAAACCACGGTCTCAATTGTCCTGTTGACCCAGGTGGCCTCAGCGTCCGTAATGACGGCAGTGATGCAGGAAATTACGGCGCTTACCGAGGTAGAGAAAGAGTTCACATTGCTTCGAGTAGAAGCCTTTGATCAGTGAGTAATTTGAGTAGGATGGGGAGCTGGCAATGAGTATTCGATATCTCAGCACCCGCGGTCAGGCACCCGCGCTAGATTTTGAGGGAGCTTTACTTGCCGGGCTTGCACGCGACGGCGGGCTTTATTTACCGGAGTCGCTGCCCAGCTTTTCGCCGTCTGACCTTGCTGCTATGCGCAATCTGTCTTACCCAGAGCTGGCAACAACGATTATTGCGCCCTTTGTGGAGGGCAGCATTGATCGTCAAACGTTGTCGAGACTGGCGGCAGAATCCTACCGAGATTTCCGTCATCAGGCGGTGGCGCCACTCTTACAGCTTGATCAAGATCAGTGGTTACTTGAGTTGTTTCACGGGCCGACACTGGCGTTTAAAGATTTCGCGCTGCAACTGTTGGGGCGGTTACTGACCCATGTATTGGCGCGGCGCGGAGAGCGGGTGGTGATCATGGGGGCGACGTCTGGTGACACGGGCAGCGCCGCCATCGAGGGCTGTCGCCATTGTGACAATGTGGATATTTTTATCCTGTACCCCGAGGGTAGGGTGTCGGATGTGCAGCGCCGGCAGATGACCACGGTACAGGCTGACAACGTTCATAACCTAGCCATTAAAGGCAATTTCGATGACTGCCAGGCGTTGGTAAAAGCCAGTTTTGTGGCCGATCAATTCTTGCCGGATGGGCGCTCGTTAGTCGCTGTGAACTCGATCAATTGGGCGCGCATCATGGCCCAAATTGTCTACTATTTTTATGCTGCGTTTGCTGTTGGTGGACCAGAGCGAGCCGTTAATTTTTCTGTTCCGACTGGTAATTTCGGTGACATCTATGCGGGGTATCTGGCGCATCGCATGGGTCTCCCGATTAGTAATCTGGTGATCGCTACAAATCGCAATGATGTGCTGCATCGCATGCTGACGACTGGAACGTATGAACGCCAAGCGATCGAAGCGTCGTTATCACCCAGCATGGACATTTCGGTGTCTTCTAATTTTGAACGATTACTTTTTGATCTCTATGACCGAGATGCTGACCAGGTCGCGCAGTTGATGGGTGATTTTGCGAAGGGTCATATCACACTGAGCGATGAAGCTCTGAGCAAGGCTCAGGCGCTATTCAGCAGTGCTCGCATTAACGACGAAGAGACCTGTGAGGAAATTCGTTTTATCTGGGAGCGTACCGGTCAATTGATCGACCCGCATACGGCCATTGGCACCCGCGCTGCGCGTTTGTGCGCCGACAAAGCCGACGGGCCAATGGTCACGTTAGCAACAGCGCACCCTGCTAAATTCCCGGCGGCCGTCGCCAAAGCAGAAACGGGTCAAGTGCCCGAGCTGCCTGGCCACCTAGCGGACTTGTTCGAAAAAGCCGAGCATTTTCAGGTGCTCGATAATGACCTAGAAGCCATCCATGCGTTCATGGCCACACAGTGTCGCGTCTGACGACACCGGTCATTCGTCGGCGTTCAGCCGATATCAGTTCAACCCTTCAGCGTGCTGCGCTGCCTGAGGTGCTCAAAACAATTTACGCCGGTCGCGGTATTAGCGACCCCGCTGACTTAACCCTCACACTAGACCAGTTGCTGCCCCCCTCTACACTAAAGGGAATTGGCGAGGCAGCCGAGCTATTGGCTGACGCCATGGAGGGGGAGGCTCGCGTCTTGGTGGTCGGTGATTTTGATGCTGACGGGGCAACCAGTTGCGCCATGGCTGTCTCAGTGCTCCGGCAGATGGGCCTAAAGGAAGTCGCTTATTTGGTGCCTAACCGGTTCGAGTTTGGTTACGGACTGACCCCAGAGATCGTCGAGTTGGCTGCGGCACAGATGCCCGATTTGATTGTCACGGTAGACAACGGTATCTCGAGTATCGAGGGGGTGTCGGCGGCTCAGGCGTTGGGCATGAGTGTGCTGGTGACAGACCATCACTTGCCCGCCGCGACGCTGCCGGCAGCAGATGTCATCGTGAATCCCAATCAGCCAGGTTGTCGCTTTCCGAGTAAATCGTTAGCCGGTGTTGGCGTCATCTTTTACGTGCTGAGTGCCTTGCGAGCCGAGTTGAAACAACGGGACTGGTTTACGGCACAAGGACTCGAAATGCCCAATTTGGGAGACGCATTGGATTTAGTGGCGCTGGGCACCGTAGCCGATGTGGTGCCGTTGGACCGCAATAACCGGATTCTAGTTGCGGCGGGCTTGGCGCGTATCCGATCAGGGCGCGCTCGCCCTGGTATTGAAGCCCTCTTTGAGGTGGCCGGTAAAGACCATCGCTTGGCAACGGCTTCCGATCTTGGCTTTATCGTGGGTCCTCGGCTCAATGCCGCCGGGCGACTCGATGACATGTCGGTGGGGATCGAATGTCTGTTGGCCGATTCGACCGCCAGTGCTCGCGCTAAGGCGGAAAATTTGCATGCCTTAAACCGTGAGCGGCGCGATATTGAGCAGTCGATGCAAACGGATGCGTTGGCGCAACTGGATGCATTGAATTTGGATCAAGCTGATCTGCCGTTTGCGATGACGCTCTACGATCAAAACTGGCACCAGGGGGTGATCGGTATTTTAGCGTCCCGTATCCGGGAGCGCGTTTATCGGCCCACCTTGATATTTGCCGATTCAGACGAGGGGATGCTGAAAGCGTCTGGCCGGTCTATTCCGGGTCTGCATCTGCGTGATGCATTGGATCAAGTGGCGGCACGACATCCCGGGTTGCTGACGAAGTTTGGCGGGCATGCTATGGCGGCGGGTCTGACCCTCGCCAAAGCGGATTTTGAGCCTTTTTGTGAGGCCATTAACACGGTGGTGGCAGACGCACTCAACCATGTGCCACCTGAGCCCGTCGCAATGAGTGACGGTTCGTTGGCGCCGAGCGATCTGACGGTGTCTTTCGCCGAGCAATTAGAGGCGGGCGGTCCTTGGGGACAGCACTTTGCCGAGCCCATTTTTGATAATACGTTTGCGGTGCGGCGTCATCGTATCGTGGGTGAAAAGCACTTAAAGCTGACCTTGGAGTCGGGCGGTATTGAAGTGGATGCGATCGCCTTTAATATTGATGTCGACGAGTGGTCAGCGGCACCGCTAACGCAGCTCGGCGCGTTATACCGTTTGGATATCAATGACTATCGCGGCACACGCTCGCCGCAATTGGTGATCGAGGCTTTTTGGCCACACTGAGAGGCTTTGTACCGTGATCGGATATGGCGGAGCATCTCGCAACCCTTTAGACTCTGGGCACCTGTTGACCAGTAGGCTGTAAAACGTGGAAATCGCCCCGCTTGTGACTCAAATTAAAGATATTCGTGCGCGTACTGACGTGCTTAGGGGGTATCTTTGACTTCGCTATTAAAAAGGATCGATTAAAAGAAGTAGAGTTAGAGTTGGCTGAACCCAGCGCTTGGGATGATCCACAAAATGCACAGGCTCTCGGTCGGGAGCGTGCTGCGCTCGAGATCGTTGTCTCTACGATTGAGACGCTCGACAGCGGCTGCGACGATGCCAGCGATTTGCTTGAGCTCGCGGTAGAAGAAGATGACCAAGAGACTGCGCAATCGGTAGAACAAGACCTCGCTGGACTGGAGACGTCGCTGGAGCAGCTTGAGTTTCGGCGTATGTTCTCGGGGGAGACCGATCCCAACAATGCTTATTTGGATATTCAGGCAGGCTCCGGTGGCACTGAGGCACAGGACTGGTCTGAGATGCTCCTGCGCATGTACCTCCGATGGGGCGAGGACAAAGGCTTTAAGACGACGTTACTGGAGGCCTCTGCAGGGGAAGTAGCCGGCTTGAAGAGCGCGACGATCCAGTTCGAGGGTGACTATGCGTTTGGTTGGCTGAGGACTGAGACGGGGGTCCACCGGTTGGTGCGAAAGTCACCTTTTGACAGCGGTGGCCGACGCCATACCTCTTTTGCCTCAGTTTTTGTCTCCCCAGAAATTGACGACAATATCGAGATCGAGATTAACCCTGCCGATTTACGGGTCGACACCTATCGCTCTTCTGGAGCGGGTGGGCAACACGTCAATACGACCGACTCAGCCGTGCGCATTACCCACGAACCCACAGGCACAGTATCGAGCTGCCAGACTGAGCGCTCTCAGCATCAAAATCGCGATAACGCGATGAAGCAGCTGCGGGCAAAACTCTACGAATTGGAAATGCTGAAACGCAATGCTGAAAAACAAGCGTTGGAAGACAGTAAAGCGGATATCGGCTGGGGGAGTCAGATCCGTTCCTATGTCCTTGACGATGCGCGTATCAAGGATTTACGAACAGGCATCGAAAGCCGCAATACCCAAGCGGTGCTCGATGGCGCGCTGGACCCCTTTATTCAGGCCTCATTGAAACAGGGGCTTTGACACAATGTGTAATGGAGACAATCGTGGATAACCCGCAGCAACCAGAGGACGAAAACCGACTCATTGCCGAGCGACGGGCCAAGCTGGCTAGTCTGCGTGAGCAGGGGTCCGCTTTCCCCAATGATTTTCGCCGCACCGCAATGGCGGCTGATTTGCAGCGAGATTTTATAGACGCCGATAAACCTCATCTTGAGGAGGCGAATCATCACTATGCGGTGGCGGGCAGGCTGATTCGTAATCGGGGGGCTTTTTTACTGATTCAAGACGGTTCGGGTACGATCCAGTTGTATCTCAATCGAGAAACGCTCTCAGAGGAAGCCATTGCGGCGATCAAGACCTGGGCTTTGGGTGACATCGTTGCGGCGTCGGGACCCTTGCATCGAAGTGGCAAGGGCGATCTGTATATCAACATGGATGAAGGACGGCTGTTGACCAAAGCGTTGCGTCCACTGCCCGATAAATACCATGGCTTAGTTGATCAGGAGTTACGGTATCGGCAGCGCTATGTAGATTTGATTGTGAATCCAGAGGTGCGCGAGATTTTTCGTGTTCGTGCAGCGACCATTCAGTTTATTCGTCAGTTTCTGGCTGAGCGCCTCTTCGTCGAGGTCGAGACTCCAATGCTGCACCCCATCGCCGGTGGCGCCACAGCGAGACCCTTTATCACCCATCACAACGCCTTAGACATGGAGATGTACCTGCGGGTTGCACCGGAGTTATACCTGAAGCGATTAACAGTGGGTGGCTTGGAGAAGGTGTTCGAGATCAATCGAAACTTTCGTAATGAAGGACTCTCTACGCGACATAACCCAGAATTCACCATGCTCGAGTTTTACTGGGCTTACGCCGACTATTACGACGCGATGGATCTAACCGAAGCATTGATGCGGGAGTTGACCCAGTCGGTGCTGGGCACGACCGAGGTCGTCTACGGCGACGACACTTTCCATTTTGATCGGCCATTCACTCGCATGACCGTGCTGGAAGCTATTCTGAAATATAACCCCGAACTGACCGCCGATGAGTTGGCGGATTACGATGCTGCCAAGGCCGTCGCAAGCCGATTGGGTATTGCAGTGCAGCCGAGTTGGGGGCTGGGTAAGTTGCAAATCGAAATATTTGAAGCGACAGCAGAAGCCCAGTTACAGGAACCGACTTTTATTACCGCTTATCCGACCGAAGTATCGCCGCTCGCGAGACGTAACGATGAGAATCCTTTTGTGACCGATCGGTTCGAGTTTTTTGTTGGAGGAAGAGAGCTGGCTAACGGTTTCAGCGAGCTCAACGATGCCGAGGATCAAGCGGAGCGCTTTCAGGCTCAGGTGGCTGCAAAAGAGGCGGGTGATAATGAAGCGATGCACTTTGATCACGATTATATTCGTGCGCTGGAGTACGGCCTGCCCCCGACCGCAGGGGAGGGGATCGGCATCGATAGACTGGTTATGTTGTTGACCAATTCAGCGTCGATCAGAGATGTCATTTTATTTCCTCACTTGCGCCACGAATAATATCTGAAAGGTGCCTGCAGTACTGGTAAGCGTTGGCTTCGCGGTGCTATCCTCGACGAAAGCTTGGGGGTTCGGCACAGTGCGTCAAAGATTGTCCATCGGCACTATCCTATTGACCGCAGCGCTCTTGCTGTTGGGCGGCTGTGGCCTTGCGCCGGTAACGGGCGCCGGCGGCGCCGAATCTGAGGACGCCAGCGCGTCACAGGGCGACGGTGAGGCAGCGATGTCGGGAACCTGTGATTGTCCTTCTGATGTGATCTTCGATACTTATGACGAGGGTGTTCGGGCGCTCGCCGCGGGCCAATACGAGGCAGCGCGGGCTGCTTTTGCTGCCTACGCCGCCTCAGGTGGAGAAGGGGTCGCGGCTGAGGCCTCAACAGCCACTGATCTCAGTCACCGACTGGAGCAGAGACAGTCAGTGCCAGTGGTGATCGCGAATGACGACCAGCGGTCCCGGGTGACCATCACGGAGATGGCACTTGAGGTGATCGTTCAGCTTGAGGCTGAACTCAATGCGACGAGTGAATCTAATCAGACGTTATCAGCTGAGCTGGCAAAGCGAGAGGACGCACTCAAGCGGTTGCGTGAGCTAACCCTCGGTCAGCCGGAAGGGTAACGCGAAAACACGATCCTTCGTTTGGCGCGCTTTCTAACTCGACAGCACCACCCAACATTTGGCAGAACTCTCGCACGATCGCTAGACCGAGCCCAGTACCCCCGTAGGTGAGCCCAGTAGACGCTTCCGCTTGTGTAAATGCCTCGAAGACTCGGCCTTGCTGTGCCTCAGTCATCCCTATGCCCGTGTCGCGGACCTCAACCACTAGCGTTGTTTCGGTCATGCTGGCCGCGACGGTGATCTCCCCGGCCTTAGTAAACTTACACGCATTAGAAAATAGGTTGGTCACAATTTGTTGCAGTTTGGCTTGATCACACGTGATATCACGCATGCTGTCTTCGTGAATATCCAGCGTTAATCGGTTTTTGTTCTGCTGTAAAAGGGGCGAAAGCGCATCACAGATCTGGACTAACAGGCCGCCTGGGTTGAATTCTGTCAGACTGAGTTGCATCTTGCCGGTCTCAATCTTAGATAAATCTAAGATGTCGTTAATTAAGGTCAGCAGTTGTCTTCCGGAGTAAATAATCGTGGTGAGGTCGTGGTGAAATTGTTCACGGTCAATGTCTGCGCCATCGCTTAATTCGTCCTGCAGCATTTCGGAGTAACCGATGATGGCATTTAATGGGGTTCGTAATTCGTGGCTGACATTGGCCAAAAACATACTCTTTGCTGCATTAGCAGAATCGGCGTCGGCTCTCGCGGTGTTGGTGTCATCGATCGCGATTTGGAGCTTGGTCGACATCTCGTTAAAGGTTCTAGCGAGATCACCAATTTCTCCAGAATCTCGCTGCGCGTCAATGCGGTAGGTCAGATCGCCAGAGCCAAATCGCTCGACCCCTTGTTTCATCCTCGTCAGGGAAGCGTTGGTGCTTCTGATCATAGCGAAGACCAATGCGAGGGTGATGACGATCGAACCGATAAAACCGACAATGGTGATTTGATCGGTCAGTGTGATGGTACGGTCGATCACATCGGCGCGTTGTACGGCGATGGATGATTGACGCTGATCTAATTCTTGCAATCGTTGCTGCGTATCGTTGTAAGACAGCGCCGACTCGATGTCTGGGCTGAGGTTGGCTTGGTTGTAGCCCTCATAAAAGCGCAACCACTCGTTCAGTAGCGCTGTCGCACTGTCATGCAAGCGCCGATAATAGTCTTCTAAGTCTGTCCCACCGTAGGCGCCCAGCTGTCTCAGACGGGTCGAGATGATGTCTAGGTCTGCCAGTGCTTGCGCAATCGCACTGTCGTCGAGCGGGTCAACACTGGTTTCTCGAAGTGTGGCAAGTACCAACACTTGTTGGCGTTTGGTTTGGAGGTTTTGTTCGAGCTCGGCTGTCAATTGGGCTGCCGCGACCGCCTCTTGATAGGCGAGCGAGCTTTCATTGCGAGCAAAACTGCCCCAGAGAGAAGTGCCCACGTTGAGGCCAAATAATATCAGGATGGCACCTGAGAACAGGTAAAGGCGAACGCGCAGGCTGAGGCGCGGCCGCAACTTGGTGATTGGGCTAGCGGTCCGCATCAAGGTGAGCCGCGATCTTAGTGAGTAGCGCTGGGAAATCTACCGGTTTGGTGGCGTAATCACAGCACCCAGCCTCGAGTGCGCGCGCCTTGTCTTCTTCCATGGCATGAGCGGTCAGCGCGATAATGGGCATTGCCTGCAAGTGTGGGTCTAATTGCGCTTCACGACTTGCTGTCCAGCCATCTTTGATCGGTAGATTCATGTCCATTAACACGACCTGGGGTGATGCTTGACGCATGATCTCCAGCGCAGTTTCACCATCGCCAGCGGTGAGAATCTGATAGCCGGCGCGCTGTAGTCGACGCACCAGCATATCGCGATTGACTTCGTTATCTTCGACTAGCAGCAGGGTCACAGTGCTTTGTGTCATGACTGTAATCCCACTACCGGGTAAACCAGAATCGATTCTTCAATGCCTTTGGCGACCATCTCCCTCGGATCTCCCAGTTCAAAAAGGTGGTCGGGCAGTTGCGCTCGAGTTGCACCAGAAATGAGGATCTCATTGGGCATAGTGTGGGTCTCGATGCGCGAAGTCACGTTCATGGCGTGGCCCACGCAGCCATATTTTGCGCGTTGTTCAGAGCCGATATTGCCTGCGATGACAGAGCCGGTATTGAGCGCGATGCGATGCTGCAATGCAGGTAGACCGGCAGCCTCATTGGCTTCATTGACGGCTTCCATCGCATCCCGCATGGTCAGCGCGCATCTAACGGCTCGTTCAGGATCGTTGTCGAGCCGATGCGGTGCACCAAAAACGGCAAGAATCGCATCCCCTAAAAACTCATCGATCGTTCCTTGGTGCGAAAAGATGATGTCGGTCATGTGTTCGAAATAACGGTTCAATAAGGAGACCACTTGCGGCGGAGGAAGGTGTTCGGCCAAGCTCGTAAAACCGCAGATATCGGACATCATGATCGTCACTTCGCGCAAATCGCCCCCCATCTCCAGACCTTCAGGATCTTCGAGTAACTGAGCGACGATCTCATCAGATAGGTAGCGTCCGAACGTACTGCGGATAAAACGCTCGTTACGTTCTAATTGAAGGCGGTAATCCTCTTCTCGATCGTGCCAGCGTTTGCGTTCAATCCCGGCGGAGATGCGAGCTTGCAACAAGACGGGGTTAAAGGGCTTTAATAGGTAATCGTCAGCGCCCGCTTGAATACAGGCGATGATTTGATCCATGTCCTGACGTCCACTGATCATGATGACAGGCGTCGCTCTGAGGACAGGATTTTCTTTCATCGCCTTCAACACCTCCGCACCACCGATACCCGGCATCATGAGGTCGAGCAATACAACGTCAACGCCGCGTGTTTCGAGTAGCTCCAATGCCTCTTCGCCCGATACGGCGGAGATAACCGTATGTCCGGCACGTGATAAGAGACGGCTGATCAGTTCTCGGTTTTCCGGCATGTCGTCGACCGCCAAGATCACGCCCGGCGCTTCTATTTTGGCGGTGCTCAGAGCGGACGCTGACAAATCGAGAGTGGTCTGTGAACTTTCCACTGCCGACAACAGCGCCGGCAAGGCGGTCTTCAGCGCAGGATGAAGCAGCTCGATATCTTCGTAGAGCATCTCCGCATAACCACGAATCGCTCCGATCAGATTCAACAGATCGTGCCTGAAGTCAGCTGAGGGAGAGGTCAATAATTGTTGCACTCGAGACACCGCATCTTGGAGCGCTTCAACATCGCCGTTCATGGGGCTTTCGACCGTCACGGTGGGGCGTTTGACTGCCTCGAGTAGTGGAGCCGCAGAAGCCAGAATACGGCTGGCCCACTGCTCTGGTTGTTCCGTTGTTGTTTCC
>Ga0206677_10004039_pt1 | contig 12133 bp, 11 predicted proteins | sample M130m12015metaG_FD_155475 | JGI IMG/M metagenome (GOLD analysis project Ga0206677, IMG submission 155475) | Ammonia-oxidizing marine archaeal communities from Monterey Bay, California, United States - M1 30m 12015 | ecosystem: Environmental > Aquatic > Marine > Intertidal zone | place: USA... | reverse complement strand
TTCCCTTGGTGATCTCGCGCAGTCATACATGCTGCAACGGCGTGGACTTGAGCTAAAAAACGAAATGAGCCGCCTGAATGCTGAACTAACATCCGGTCAGATCAGTGACGTCAAATCCGTTCTGGCGGGTAATTTCAGCTATCTATCTGATATCGAGAATGATTTGAAAACGCTGACTGGTTTCAAAGTTGCTACCAGCGAAGCCGCTCAGTTCGCGGATGCATCTCAAATTGCACTGGAGCGGGTTCATGACACAGCAAGCGCGCTTGGAACTAAGGTACTGACTGGAGCCAGCATCGCCGTTGGGCCAGTGCTGGATCAAATCATCTTTGATGCAGAAGGTGACCTGGATGCGATCCTTAGCGCTCTCAATACCAATCAAGGCGGTCGCAGTCTGTTTTCAGGAACGGCTACCGATATGGCGGCAATGGTTGACACAAGCACGCTTCTGACCAACCTGCGTAGCGCGACTGCGGGCGCCACTTCGCCAGGCAATCTCATTGCAATGGCAGATGCTTGGTTCGATGATCCAGCTGGGTTTGCCGCAACCAGCTATTTGGGTTCAAATGATTCGCTGTCGGCATTCCGACTATCGAGCACAGAAACTGTTGGGGTCAGCATAACAGCCAATGACGCAGTGCTTCGCAACCTTTTGCGCAGCGTCGCTATTACCGCCATCGTATCAGATGCGGCATATGGCTTCGATGATGCCGAGAAACGTGTCGCACTTAAGGCGATCGGCGACGACCTGTTTCAAAGCCAGGCTGAATTGACAGCTTTGCGCGCAAATGTGGGCTCCGCTCAAGCGCGGATTGATACCATTACCGTTCGCAACGCAGCCGAGGAAACCTCTCTAGGGTTCGCCAAGGGCGCGCTTTTAAATGCTGATCCTTATGAAACTGCTACAAAACTGGAGGACGTCCAATTCAAACTTCAAAGCCTCTACACAGTGACCGCGCGCATGTCCGATCTGTCGCTTGTAAACTTCATCCGATGAGAGTTCTATTTCTGAGCTTAATTTTGCTCTTGACCGCTCAATTTGGTTTGGCCGGAACAGTCCGGATCAAGGATCTTGTCGAGTTCGACGGTGTCCGCGGGAATGATCTTGTCGGATATGGCTTGGTGGTTGGCCTTGATGGTTCAGGCGACGGCCTGCGAAACGCACCTTTTACCGAAGATATTATGACGAATGTGCTCGAACGACTTGGCGTAAATGTCACTGGCGAACAGTTCCGGCCAAAGAATGTGGCGGCCGTTCTCGTCACGGCAAGTCTACCGCCCTTTGCGCGTAGTGGTTCTCAGATTGATGTGACAGTTTCTGCAATTGGGGATGCAAAAAGCCTGCTGGGCGGCACATTGATAATGACACCACTGAACGCAGCTGATGGCGAAATCTACGCCGTTGCGCAAGGCACGATCATCGCTGGTGGTGCAGTGGCTGAAGGAGACGGAGCCCGCGTTACGCAAGGCGTTCCCACGGCTGGTGCAATTCCGTCAGGCGCAAGGGTTGAGCGGGAAGTCGATTTTGAGCTCAGCAGTTTAACTGATATGCGCCTAGCTTTACGTGATGCGGATTTCACCACAGCCCTTAGGATAGAAGGTGCGATTAACTCCGATTTTGGGAGGCGCGTTGCTACAATGCTTGATTCAGGCACCGTTAGCCTCGACGTAGACCGAGCTGGAATGCAATCAGTTGCTCACACGTTGGGTCGGATTGAAAACATCCCGGTGCAACCCGAGCGAAAAGCGCGCGTGGTTGTCGACCAAAGATCCGGCACAATTGTGATGGGCGAAGATGTGCGAATTTCCAGAGTAGCCGTATCACAGGGCAACCTTACACTTCGCATACAAGAACAGCCATTAATTGTTCAGCCGAACCCGTTTGCGCAGGGTGAAACCGTGGTCGTACCCCGTACCGCGGTGGACATCGAAGATGAAGAAGGCATAGGTTTGGCCGAAATACCAGATGGTACGTCGTTATCGGAAGTGATCGCTGGCTTAAATGCATTGGGCGTTGCACCCAGAGACATGATTGATATTTTAAAAAGTATAAAAGCCGCAGGAGCGTTACATGCAGAGTTTATTGTTCGATAAATTATGCTCTGCACAAGTATTTTTAACACCGGTGGGAACCCAGAGCATTCGTGAAGTTTGATTTATGATTGCAACAAGGACCATCGATGTTGTGAATTGTGGTCAGTAAAAAGCCCATACTGATGTGAAATTCACCCACTGAGCAAGATGCGGCACCCGCCAAAATATCATCTCGAAACGCGATCATTATCCCATTTAGCTTTTAATTTTCTAGGGCAGTTGTCGCGATTTTCGCATTTTCACCGCGCCCAAACATTTGCGCATTGGTCACCACCCCGACGGGCACATCGCTTTGATTTTTTGCGCCACATCGGGATCGGCGGCGGCAACAGCAGCGCAAAGCCCCCGAGCATGATCCATTACAGGATGGTCCCGAACAATTTTGTCGATCAATCCGGCGTTCAGCGCCTCATCCGCAGTTAATTTTTGGCCCGCCAAAAGAATTAGTTTTGCTTGTGCGGGTCCAACCAATGACGCCAACCGCCTCGGATCACTGGGTTGTGGCAGATACCCAAGTTTTATCACTGGATAGAAAAACGATGCGCCGGGAACTGCAATACGCAGATCGCAGGCCAAAGCCATGCCCATTGCGCCACCTGCCAACGTTCCGTTCAACGCGGCAATAGTCAACCCGGGCAAGCCTGCAATCGCCGATGACAAGCGTTCCCAATCCGGAGACGTTGCAAGACCAGCCCGCGCAGCATCAAGGTCGGCCCCGGCGCAAAAGACTTTGCCAACGCCGGTCAGAATCAGAGCCCGTGCTTGCGTTGCCGCCGCACATGCATCAGCCAAATCACTGAGCATCTCAGCTGTCAGCGCATTGGCTTTCTTCGGCCTGTTCAGCGTGACTGTCCAGATTGGACCATTGCGATCAACGTCAATCATATCAAACCAATCCGTGTGCGAATGCTTTCATCGCGTAGCGAAATCTCTTGGCCGATCCACGGATCAGCATCCGAAGAACACATCCATAAAAGGGCCCGTGCCGGCCAATCAGCTGGAATGTGATCTGACCAATCCAATTGACTGACCGGGTTGATTCCGCTCGCTTTAATTTCGCGCTGCATCTGCGTGGCCACCGTACCAGGACTAAGCCCCATGGCCCGAATGCCGGATTGTCCATTTTCCTTGTCCAAACAACGTGTCAGCATCGCGGCCCCTGCCTTGGAAGCACAATAGTGCGACCATGCTTCAACCGGTCCATGCGCGGCACCAGAACTGACCGTCAGGATCGTACCGCCACCCGCAGCCCGCATGACAGGCAAAGCCGCATGCATGCCATAGAACACACCTTTGAGGTTGATATCGATAACACGTGACCAAGCCTCGGGGTCAGCATCGGCCAAATGCACAATCGGTTCAATGACGCCAGCGTTTCCAATCAGAACATCCAGCCCACCGAACTGCTCGACAGTTTGGGACACCGCAGCAGACACAGCTTTGTAATCACTGACGTCACAGGGAATTGCCATAGCCTTTGATCCGATGGAAGCGGCCAGTTCCAATATTTCGTCAGCTCCGCGCGCCAACAGCGCCACATTAGCACCCGCGCGTGTAAACCATCGTGCTGTATCTGCGCCGATTCCGCGGCTTGCACCAGTAATCAAAACTGTCTTTCCCGTCATATCCTGCATGGACTGCTCCCTATCTTTGTGCCTTCTTAGGACAATGCACTTGTGGTACGCGGGTGCGCTCCATAGGTCCAGACTGTGACCTTGACGGATCGTCAGCCTTGCCGGACGATATCATTCAATTTCCTGAAGGATTCTCTCATGCTTCTTTTCACCCGATTGCTGAGATCACCTGCTTTAGCGCTGTGCCTTTCCACAACGGCTGCGCAGGCAGATTTAACAGCTGCCGATCTATGGACTGAATGGCGGGATTACGCGTCAAGCACCGGCTATTATATTAGCGCTCGCGAGGTGACAGACAGCGACGGCCTGACGTTGAATAACCTGTCTATGCGTATGGATCTGGAAGAAACTTCGGGTAACAGTACAGTCAACATCAAGATGGGTACCTTACGCTTTATCGAGAACGCCGATGGCAGCGTTTCTGTGGCGCTGCCGACCTCGTCGGACATAGAAGTCAGGATAAGAGAAGAAACTGGCGAAAACGTTTCATTTACGATCGCAACCACAATGACCTCTCCGGTTTTTACAGCCACTGGTGATCCGGGGAACGTGATATATGATTTCGAAGCACAGAGCGTAAACATGGACATGCTTGACCTGACCTTTGACGGCGTCACGCTTGGGCCTGAGTTAACCGCAGCCAACTTTTCGCTACAAGATCTGGCTTATGTCACGCGGTCCGTTCGGGGCGGCTTGAGGATGATCGACCAATCAGGCAGCGCCAGCACTGCGACCTACAAGATCAATTTATCGGATCCTATGTCCGATGAGACGTTCAAAATGGATGGTCAAATGCGGGATATCACTTTTGAGGGTGGCGGTGCGTTCCCCGAAGGTGCCGACATGCAGGATATTAACGCGATGCTGAATGCCGGCTTTGAGTTTGGTGGCACGTTCACAACGAGTGGTGGGGCATATGATCTGACATTCAGAAGTGACGATGGCAGTGGCACCATCAATACAACATCCGAAGGCACAGAACTTGAAACCCGCTTTGGCAGCGATGGCATCGCCTACAGCGTGTCACAAGTGGGTGTGACGATTAATACACTCATGACCGAGCTGCCCTTGCCATTATCCTTCAGCGCAGACGAAATTTCGACCAATTTTCTTTTGCCCGTTCAAAAATCGGATAGTGAGCAGGACTTTGGCTTAGGTTTTGCACTCACTGGCCTGACAGTTTCTGATACGATCTGGGGCCTATTCGACCCGGCCGTACAGCTTCCGCGCGACCCAATCAATCTGATTTTCGACCTGGGCGGCACAGCTAAACTATTATTTGATTTCCTTGATCCCGACCAAGGCGAAATACTCGCCGAAACTGGTGCTGTTCCGGGTGAATTGATCAGCCTGAAGTTGAATGCAATTGAAGTTAAAGCGGCAGGCGCTGAACTGGCTGGGCAGGGCGCATTCACCTTCGACAACGGAGATCTGATTACCTTTGACGGCATGCCACGCCCCAAAGGAGCAATCGATCTGACCCTCGTGGGTGGCAACGGCCTGCTCGACACATTGATCGATATGGGTCTTGTGCCAGCAAGCGAAGCCATGGGAATGCGCATGATGATGGGTCTTTTTGCCGTTCCGAGCGAAGGCGAGGACACTCTCGGCTCTCGCATCGAAGTGAATTCCGAGGGCCATGTTCTGGCCAACGGGCAGCGCTTGCGCTGATATTTCCGACTGACCTGATCAAAGTAGCTCGGCGCCGCAAGCGTCCGGACTTGAACAGTGCGGCCTGCACCGCTACCTCAACCGCAACCAAGCGGAGCAACACATGACACCGGTCAAACTTTCCACCCTCACTGATCGCCTGATCAAGGCCGCCAAAAATGCAGGGGCAGACGCGGCCGACGCAATGGTAGCCGAAGGTACTTCGATTTCAATCGATGTGCGCGCGGGTGCGCTTGAGCATGCGGAAAGGTCCGAAGGTATCGATATAGGCCTACGCGTTTTTGTTGGACCAAAACAGGCCAATGTATCAGCTTCGGATATATCTGATCGCACCATAGACGAGATGGCAATCCGGGCCGTAGCCATGGCACGCGAAGCACCTGATGACCCCTTTGCAGGGCTGGCTGATCCAGCAGAACTGGCGTGCAATTGGGATATTGATGCGCTTGAGCTTTGCGATAATACCCCCGAACCAACCGCAGAGGCATTGCAGCAAGACGCCTGTGCTGCCGAGGCGGCCGCTCTTGAGGTTGCGGGCGTCGCGCAGGTTCAGCAAGCCAGTGGCGGCTACAGCGCGCACCGCATCTGGCTGGCTGCAAGCAATGGGTTCTCTGGCGGCTATCGCCGTACAGATCGCGGCATCAGTTGCGTGGCGATTTCTGGCACCGGGACCAGAATGGAACGCGACTACAGTGGTGATAGCCGCATCTTTCAAAGCGACCTGCGTAGCTCGCAGGACATTGGCCAAGAGGCGGGCGAACGCGCAATCGCCCGTCTTGGCGCGCGCAAGCCGCCCACAGGAACGTATCCAGTTCTTTTTGACGAACGCATTTCATCGTCTCTGATTGGTCACCTACTGGCCGCCGCAAATGGCAGCGCCGTTTCGCGTGGGGCCTCGTGGCTACGCGACAGCTTGGGCACCCAAGTTTTACCCGAATGGCTTAATCTTGTCGAAGACCCCCACCGCCCTCGCACCAACGGCACCCGTCCCTTCGACGCCGAGGGTCTGCCGACCCGACAGCGGACAATTGTCGAAAATGGTATGCTCACAGGCTGGACATTGGATTTGGCCAGCGGACGCAAGTTAGGCATGCCATCGACCGGAAACGCTGCGCGCAATGTCTCATCCATGCCTGGGCCCAGCAACTGGAATGTTGCACTTGACCAAGGTGCTGCCAGCCCCGCTGACCTGATCCGCGACATGGGTACTGGCCTGCTTGTAACGTCCATGATCGGTTCCACAATCAACCCAAACACTGGTGATTATTCACGCGGCGCCGCAGGTTTGTGGATCGAAAATGGACAAGTTACCTATCCCGTCAACGAATGCACCATTGCCGGATCTTTACCCGACATGCTGCGCCGGATCATCCCGGCCAATGATGCGCGCACTCATTTGTCGCGCGTCGTGCCTTCGCTACTTATTGCCGGAATGACTCTTGCCGGCAGCTGACCTTCCCCTGTTGATCGAGGCCGCCCGCATAGCTGGGCGCGTGGCCACCAGCTTTACTGGCCCGACTGCGGCCCGATGGGATAAACCCGGTGATGCTGGGCCAGTGACCGAGGCCGATCTGGCAGTGAACGACCTTTTGATGTCGAACCTGCGCGCCGCGCGCCCAGCTTATGGGTGGTTGTCTGAAGAAACTGATGACACCACTGAAAGGCTAGATCACGAGACTGTCTTTATAGTTGATCCAATCGACGGCACCCGAAACTTTGTCGAAGGTGGGCGCACTTGGGCCATCTCAATTGCTGTCGCTCATAAGGGCGAAATTACGGCTGCAGCCATTTATCTGCCCTTGCGCGATAAAATGTATGGCGCCGCCAAGGGGATGGGGGCAACATTGAACCAGTTACAGGTCACGGTAGCGTCACCTTCCCCCACTCGGACGGCTACGGTACTCGCAGCAGTTACAAACCTTGAGCCGCATCATTGGCCGGGTGGTGTGCCCCAGCTGACCCGTCATTACCGTCCTTCACTGGCCTATCGCCTGTCGCTTGTAGGCGAAGGACGCTTTGATGGAATGCTAACCCTGCGCCCAAGCTGGGAATGGGACATCGCTGCTGGCGCTCTTATAGTGTCTGAGGCAGGTGGCCAGATCACGGACCAGACAGGCACACCGCTAAGGTTCAACAACGAAAGCCCAATGCTGAACGGTGTTGTCGCAGCAACCAAACCACTACATGATAATCTGATCTGGCGTCTGACCCACGCTTGACCACCTGACCCAGATGCGCAAACTGGAAAATATACCTGCAACCCGAAGGATAAAACATGGCCCAATGCCTGCGCGACGTCCTTGGCGGCGAATTAGTTGAGGCAGAAAGTGATGTCTTTAACACTGCAAACGGTCCTTGTTTCCATGCAGTTTTTCCGAATGACCTCAGGACCGAACATACTGTGAAATTCAAATTTAAGCGGACATTGAATAACGCCCATATGCGCGACCTCAGTGCAGATATGCTTCGGGTGTGGGATGGTGTTAAAGCCACGCATCCTACCGAAAAACAGGCTTAGAAACCTCGTGCGACAGAGATCACTCGGGCTGTCAGCCTATCGCACACTGTCGCGGCGGCTTGCTCCGGCCACCTATGCTTGCAAGCAGCGCCGCCCAAAAGGCGAACTTATCTGGATCTATGCCGCCGAAGTGGGCAACATCCGGGCAATCAATGATTTCGCGAGACGGTTGATCCAAACGAGGCCCGGATGCCATGTGTTAATAACCACTTCGGAAGGCACCGTATCTGCCGATGCAGACATGATCATTTGTGCAAAAATGCCCTCAGAACACCCTGACGCCACCGATGCGTTTGTTGATCACTGGAAACCAGATGTGGTAATTTGGACCTGGGGTGGGTTACTTCCCAATCTCGTCCTCTCCGCGGCCAACAGCGAGGCCTTTATGATGCTGATTGATGCTGAGAGTGATGGGTTTGATAGTCGTCGAGATCGGTGGCTACCCGAAGTGCTCCGCCATCTAATCGCTAAGTTCGAAACCGTAATCGTCCGCTCTAAGGCCGCGCATCTACGCATGGCACAACTCGGTCGCGCTCTGGATACAATTCAGCAAACGATTCCTGTGCAGCCCTTTGGCCGGGTACTGCCCGCTGCCGAAAGCGATCTGTCCGACATTACCCATAGCCTTGCTGGCAGGCCGCTTTGGCTGGCAACACAGATCACCCGTGACGAAATTAATCCCGTACTGATAGCCTATCGACAGGCTTTGATGGCAGCGCACCGTCTGCTTTTGGTTCTCGACCCTGCGAGCCGGTCCGATGTCGAGCACGCACAAGCGTTGGCTGACCAGAGCGGGCTACGCTTGTGCCGTTGGGGTATTGACGATCTGCCCAACGAAAACACCCAAATCTTGCTGGCCGACCCAGATGCAGGCCAGGGCCTTTGGTTCCGTATGGCCTCTGTCACGTTTCTTGGCGGCTCGCTTAGCCCTAACAGTCCAAGTGCTGACCCGTATGTCGCCGCTGCCCATGGCAGCGCCATTATTTACGGCCCTCATGTTCGACCACATGTTGATGCCTATACCCGGCTAATGAATGCGGGCGCCGCTCGCATCGTGAATGATGCAGCAACCCTCGGTCGAGCAGTTACCCAAATGATGGCCCCAGATCAGGCCGCACAAATGGCAGTGGCTGGCTGGAACGTCGTAACCGAAGGGGCAGATAGCCTCGACAAGATAATTGCGATAGCCACGGGACGACTTGATGCTCTTCAGGATGGGATTGTTTAATGCGCTCGCCTACCTTCTGGACATCTTCCCGTGGGCCAAACCACTGGTGTGCACGCTTTCTGTCACCTCTCGGCTCTCTTTATGCAATGGCAACCGCTCAAAGGCTTGCTAGGGGCGCCCGGTCCCAAATGTCCGTCCCAATCATCTGTATTGGCAACATAAACGCAGGCGGCACAGGCAAGACTCCAACTGTCATGGCCATAACCGAACGACTGCGTGACCTGTACTTTGATCCACATATCGTGAGCCGTGGCCATGGTGGGAACCTCGCCACCCCGACTGAGGTTGACCCCAGCCGTCACAAGGCCGCTCAAACAGGCGACGAACCGCTTCTGCTCAGCGCCTTTGCCCGGACATGGGTTGCACGAGACCGCGCCGCTGGCGCGCGTGCCGCCATAGACGCAGGTGCAACCGCAATCATTCTTGATGACGGCTTTCAAAATCCTAGCCTCGCTCACGATCTGACCATCGTCGTCGTCGATGCTGAAACCGGCTTTGGCAACGGTCTATGCCTGCCCGCTGGACCATTGCGCGAACCAGCAACCGTAGGGCTGGCCCGAGCCGACCTGCTGCTGACTATCGGGAACAAAGCTGCACAGGACAACTTTGATACCTCCACTGTGCCACAAAACCTTAACCGGATCCGCGCAAGTTTGGCACCGCTGCAAACCGGTATGGACTGGACCGACACGCCTCTGATCGCATTCGCAGGCATTGGTCGTCCCGAGAAATTCTTTGCCACACTGCGCAAGCTTGGCGCCACGCTCCTGCGGACCGAAGCACTGGCCGACCATCAACCGCTTTCCACGACCCTGCTTAACCGGCTTGAAACCGAAGCCCGAAGCAAAGGCGCCCAACTCGTCACAACTGAAAAAGACGCGGCCCGCCTGCCTCCAGCCTACCGGTCCAAGGTCATCACACTGCCCGTCAGGTTGCAATTCCAAGACACAACCGCCCTCGATGCGCGTCTTACAAGTCTATCAAAGACATAGCCTAAAGCATTAGGCCATGAGCAATGCTTCGCATGTTACGTCAAACGTGATAGATTCCACTGTCCGGAAAATACCTCCTCGACAAGCGGAAAGCGCACATGTCAACAGCATGTGCAAACATCGTGTGGTGTACGAGCATCTCATTTTGGCAGTGTCTTCAGGCGCTGTCTTCACCCAGCTTGGGCGCGGGTCGATGCAAGTCTAGTTCGGCATCCGAAAAGACAATGGGCGTGCGGATGCCCGGAACACCGTCTAGTGCAATCTCCATACCGCGCGCCTGAACCTGAGGGTCAGCCATCACATCCGCAAGATCATTGATCGGTCCCGCCGGCACCCCCTCTGCCTCGCAGGCCGCCAGTAAATCGGCGCGGCAGCGCTGGCGCGTCGCTTGTGTCAACAGCCCGGTCAGGGTTTCGCGATTGGCAATCCGGTTGGAATTACGTAAAAAATCTGGCGCTTTCGCCATGTCGTCCAAGCCTAAAATGTGACACAAGCGTTGGTACTGACCGTCGTTGCCCGTGGCGATTATGATGTGCCCGTCAGCACAATCAAAAACCTGATAGGGCGTCAGGTTCATATGCGCATTGCCCATCATTCCGGGGGCCACGCCGCTGGTCAGATAATTCATTGCCTGATTTGCCGTTACCGCCACCGCAACATCCAGCAAAGACATGTCGATGTGCTGGCCTCGTCCGGTTTGCGCACGCTGATGCACCGCTGCCAAAATCGCAGTCGTAGCATATACGCCAGTGAAAATATCGGTAATCGCAACGCCAGTTTTTTGCGGTTGACCGCCGGGTTCTCCTGTAATCGACATCAACCCGGACATACCCTGAATAATAAAGTCATAGCCTGCCCGATGGGCATAAGGGCCCGTCTGCCCAAACCCTGTAACGGAACAATAGATAAGTTCAGGAAACACGTCTTTCAGACTTGCATAATCCAACTCGTATTTGGCCAACCCGCCAACCTTGAAATTCTCGATCAGGATATCCGCCGTCCCGATCAGCTCGCGCAATTGGACTTGACCAGCCTCAGTCTTGAAGTCGATGACGACAGACGCTTTGCCCCGGTTGGTAGAATGGAAATAAGCAGCCGATACATCATCGTCACGCGTCACAAAGGGCGGGCCCCATTGGCGTGTATCATCACCCTGCGGCGCCTCGACCTTGATGACCTCTGCCCCTAAGTCAGAGAGTGTCTGCCCTGCCCAAGGCCCCGCCAGAACCCGCGCCAGCTCCACAACACGCAACCCGGTCAGAGGGCCCTTACCTGCAGATGTCATGAGCCGCTAGCATCAATGATCAGTGATTTCATTTCATCAAAGGGCATGTTGTTGTAAGTGGTGCCGTTGATAACAAAACTGGGTGTGGAACGCACACCATCCCGCTCGGCATTTTCCTGATACCAGGCCACCAGCGTCCGCAGGCTTTCACCATCCTGTAAACATCCTTCTATCGCCTCGCTGCTCAAACCAGCCAGACGTCCAATTTTGCGCAATTCGCCCACAATGACGCTTGGATCACCGCCACCTGCACGCGACCATTCGGCCTGACTGGCGTAAAGCAGATCGGTGATGCCAAAGAACTTGTCGGGGCCCGCGCAGCGCGCAATAGATGACGCCCACAGACCAAAGCGATCAAAATACACCTCACGATATATGAAGTTGATCTTGCCGGTATCGATAAATTCAGCCTTTAGTTTTTTGTAGTTTCCAGTGTGAAAATTTGCGCAATGAGGACAAGTATAACTGGCGTACTCAATCACCGTCACAGGTGCGTCCGGATTGCCAATGCTCATGTCCACAACAGAGGATGTGTCAATATTCTCTTCTGTAGTCTGGGCATTCGCAGCCCCCAACAAGGCCGTGGCCTGTGGATTGTCTAGGCGGTTTGACGGAGCGGAACTGTACCAGAAGTATCCAGAGACACCGATGGCAACAGCCAGTACGGCAAGAATGCGGTTCATGAGCGGTTTCCTTGTTTTTCTTTTGTCA
>Ga0206677_10004036_pt1 | contig 12137 bp, 14 predicted proteins | sample M130m12015metaG_FD_155475 | JGI IMG/M metagenome (GOLD analysis project Ga0206677, IMG submission 155475) | Ammonia-oxidizing marine archaeal communities from Monterey Bay, California, United States - M1 30m 12015 | ecosystem: Environmental > Aquatic > Marine > Intertidal zone | place: USA... | reverse complement strand
GTGTCAAGGCTGTTAAGAATGGTCAAAAGGGAAACCAATACTCCCATATACCTAACCTCAAAAAACCAGAATGGCTAAGGGTTAAGGCACAGTTCAATCCAAATTTCCATAAAATAAAAGATCAGGTTGCTGAAAAGAAATTAAACACAGTCTGCGAAGAGGCTCACTGCCCAAATATTTCTGAGTGCTGGTCGGCTGGTACCGCTACCTTCATGCTAATGGGCTCAGTTTGTACAAGAGCATGTAAATTCTGTTCCGTAGATACTGGAAACCCAAAGGGCTGGCTAGATCATGAAGAGCCAATGAATACAGCAAAAGCAGTTGAGATAATGAAACTAAAGTATGTTGTTCTTACTTCGGTGAATAGAGATGATTTGCCCGACGGTGGCGCAAAGCATTTTGCAGATACCGTAAAGCTTATTAAAGACTTAAATCCAGGAACCGCAGTTGAAGCATTGACCCCTGACTTTAAAGGCCTGTCCTCATCGATAGATACAATTGTGAATTGTGGGCTAGAGGTATTTGCCCAAAACATAGAAACAGTTGAAAGGCTCACCCACCCAGTTCGAGATATCAGAGCAGGCTATCAACAAACTTTAGATGTTTTAGCAGAATCAAAAAGAATAAACCCAAATGTCCTTACAAAGACAAGTCTTATTCTTGGGCTTGGTGAAACCGATGAGGAAATCGAACAGACAATGGATGACCTCATAGAAAACCAAGTTGATATTCTTACAATTGGCCAATACCTAAGACCAACTCTTAATCATCTTCCTATTGAAAGGTGGGTTTCGCCCGATGAGTTTGAGGCATACAGAGAGATTGGTTTAAAAAAGGGATTCCTTGAAGTGGTGTCTGGACCAATGGTCAGATCAAGTTACAGGGCTGAAAGAGCTCTTGAAAAAAATAACGCAGGGCTTGGAAAAGGAATCTAAAAAGCTGTTTATCAATTAAATCGCCACGTATCTGTTATGATATGTTTTAAATAAATACGTAAATTGGAAAATCATGAATTTCACAACAGCAATGAGAACAGTTTTATTTGAAAAATATGCCTCTTTTAATGGAAGGGCATGCAGGAGTGAGTTTTGGTGGTTTTATCTTGGCATGGTTTTATTGTCATTAACAGTAACCATTATTGAATCAGCACTTTATGGAATAGATGCTGCAATAAGTGGCACGTGGATCACTTTTGTGTTTCAAGTAATATTTATAATTCCCAATTTATCATTAGCAGCTAGGCGTCTTCACGATACTGGAAGAAGTGGCTGGAATCAATTATGGGCAATAACCATTATTGGTCTTTTACCTTTGCTATATTGGTATTGCTCAAAAAGTTCAGATGATGGTAATAGATTTGGGTCGAACCCATTGTTGCCAGACAATATTATCTAGTTGTTTAAATTATAAAAATATAGCCTTTTACATATAATTTTATTAGTATTGAATGATGAATAAAACTTTGCAAAGCTATTGAATAGCCACTTAAAAGCAGTAAATAAGAGTTATCTTCAACATTTGTATCATGCATGGAGCATGGCATTTGCCTTAATCATTCATGGTTTATTTCCAAGCATTCTTAAGGATTATGCTAGTGATAAGATGTGTGAGCACCAAGACGAAACCTAATTTCAATATCTTATAAAACAATAAAAGGAAATACCAAGACTAATGTGAGTATAGCCAACTGAATTATGATAAATGGAATCACCCCTTTATAAATTTCAGATGTTTTGATGCTTTGGTCAGCCACTCCTCTTAGATAAAAAAGAGAAAATCCAAATGGTGGTGTTAAAAAAGATGTTTGCAAATTAATTGCTAAAAGAATTGCTAGCCAAACAGGATCAAAACCCATCATGAGCAAAGGTGGAGCTACCAAGGGAACTATTACGTAGCATATCTCTATAAAATCTAAAATGAATCCAAGCAGAAATACAAAAAGTAAAACAAAAATAAGAGCCGTATAAGGACCGCCTGGCAAAGAACCAAAAACAAGATCAATTAACTCATCACCTCCGACCCCTCTAAATATTAGTGAGAATATAGAAGCACCAATCAATATTGTAAAAATCATCGTTGAAACAATTGCAGTCTTTTGACTTGCCTCTTGGAGAAAAGCTAAATTAAATTTGCCATTCACCATTGCAATAATTAATGCCCCCATAGCGCCAATGGCAGATGCTTCAGTTGGAGTTGCGATTCCTGCAATAATAGACCCCAACACTAGCATTATTAGAATAAGTGGAAGAGCAAGTGTTTTAAGAATTTCTGATGCTGGAGCATTCTTCGCATTTGGCTCAAAAAGAATATTTGGATTTTTATAATTTTGGTAAAGGGTATAAAACAGGTAACCCAGACAAATCATTATTCCTGGAATAATAGCCCCAATAAAAAGATCACCAACAGTTACCGTTTTTTGAGAAAAAATTCCCATATTATTCTGTGCTCTCTGATATGCATTGGACATAACGTCTCCAAGGAGAACAAGAGCTATGGAGGGAGGTATGATTTGACCAAGGGTTCCTGTTGAAGCAACAAGCCCTGATGAGAAATCCTTTTTATATCCTTGTTGAACAAGAACTGGCAATGACATAAGCCCCATAGTTACAACTGTTGCACCAACAATGCCAGTGCTTGCAGCAAGTAGAGCCCCCACAGCAATAATAGAGATGCTTAAGCCACCCCTAATATTCTTAAATGCCAGGGCCATATTTGCGAGCATTTTTGCAGCAATTCCAGATCTTTCAAGAATGGTCCCCATAAAGATAAAGAGAGGAACAGCGAGTAGAGTAACGTTGTTCATAATTCCGAATATTCTTAATGGAATACTTTTTAAAATTGATTCATCAAATATCCCTAAAGGTATGCATATCAAGGCAAATAATATTGAAACGCCAGATAGCGTAAATGCTACAGGGTACCCAAGCAGCAATGCAGAGCAAATGAGCACTAATAATAATAAAGGTACTATTTCCATTTAAGTTTTATTAGCTGATTAATAAGCGCAGCTATAAGCGTTAAGGGAAACAAAAGAATAAATGTTTTTTGAACATAGACGTAATCAAGCCCACCAGATTCTGTTGAGACCTCCTTCATACCCCATGATGCATAAATGACTTCTAAAGAATAAATAAATATTACAGCTACAACAGGGAGCAAAAATATGAAACCAAAAATGCTGTTTATTAGATTCTTATATTTAGTAGATGATTCTCGATAAAAAATATCAACCCTTACATGTTCATCTTTATTAAAAACATATCCGGCGCATCCAAGAAAAACCAGTGCATGGAAATACATAACTAGCTCTTGTAAATCTGTTCTTCCAATCCCAAAGAAATACCTGCTTACTATAACTACCACCATTAACAAAACCATAACCGGAATCAAGTAAGAAATTTTCTTGCCTATAAAATTTATATACTTTTCCATAATATTAATTAGAAGTATTTACTATATTTCGTTAGAATTATATTCATGTTAATAGTTTTATCTCCAGCAAAAACACTTGATTACAGTATTGATCCTAAAAGCAATCATACTGCACCGCAGTTTTTAAGCCAATCATCTAAACTTATTAAGACTCTTAAGGAAAAAGAACCCAAAGATATAGCAAGCTTAATGGGGTTGAGTGATAAATTAGCAACTTTAAATTTTGATAGATACCAGTCATGGAAAGCATCCAAAGTTGTGTCTAATGATACAAAACCATCTATGCTGGTTTTTAAGGGCGATGTATATCAAGGATTAGATGCTAAAAATTTTAATAGCAACCAATTAAAATTTGCCCAAAAGCATCTTAGAATTCTCTCCGGTTTATATGGGATTCTCCGACCAATGGATGTGATTAAGCCCTACAGACTAGAGATGGGAACTAAACTGCAAACCCCAAAAGGAAAAAATCTATATGAATTCTGGGGGAGCGCAATTCAAGAAAATGTTCTCGATGACCTCGGCTCTCAAAAATCAGATTTATTGATCAATCTTGCCTCAAAGGAATACTTTAGTGTTTTAGGAAAGATGCCCGATTATGTAAACGTAATCTCACCAGTTTTTAAAGATTATAAAAATGGTAAGCATAAAATAATTAGCTTCTATGCAAAAAGGGCTCGAGGCTTAATGGCCAAATGGATTATTCAGCAAAAGATTAAGGATTTTGAGAAACTATCTGATTTTAATTTAGATGGTTATTACTATTCAGAAAAAGAATCCACGTTGACAGAGCCAGTCTTTTTAAGAGACTAACGATCTAAATAAGGCCTTCCTTTTCCCAAAAAGATTTTTTAGGCTCCAAATCATCAAAATCGCCTTCAGTCTTATTCATGTATGATGTCATTGCTTCTTGCATATCCTTTCCACTTATAAGACTTGCATTCCAAGTGGCATGAAACTCTAATGAGTCTCTTACAGAATGGTCTCTTGCATAATTGATCTGCTTTTTAATTACCCTTGTTACTAGTGGAGATTTTTTAGCAATATTTAGAGCTATTTTTTGAACCTCATCTGCAAGTGTCTCTTGAGATTCAAATACTTCATTTACTAAGCCAAGTGATTTTGCTTCAGAAGAGTCGAACTTTCTTCCTGTAAATGCTAGTTCTCTCAAACTGGCTAGTGGAATAAGGGATGGAAGTCGTTGAAGGGTTCCAACATCAGCAGCTATGCCAATATCCACCTCTGCAATTTTAAAAAAAGCATCTTCAGAGCAATATCTCATATCGCAAGCAGCAACCATGTCTATAGCTCCACCAACACAGGCGCCATGTATTGATGCAATGGTAGGCATTCTGCATTCTTCAAGTGCAGTAAATGCATCTTGAAGCTCAAGAACTTCGTGATAAAAAACCTCTCTTTGTCTTGCAGGATCTACCTCGACTTCAGATTTTTTTGGTGGCACAAATGTAGCAAGATCCATTCCAGCACTAAAGTGCTTGCCTTGACCAGACAATACAATAACCCTTGCATCTGAATTTTTATCTATTTCTTTTATTAGGTCGGGCAACTCTTTCCAGAAAACTCTGATCATAGAGTTAAGCTGGTCCGGTCTATTCATTGAAATATGGGCGATACCATTTTCTATAGACACATCAAAACAAGTTAACTTATTCATTTTCAACCAACTTTATCGAGTCATCTACAATAGCTCGCATTTTTTCTACATGTTCAAATGTTTTGTGATGAGACATAACCACTTTTCTTTCTTCACTTAAAAGAACAAACATTTTTTTTAGTTGATTTAAATTTTCTAATAGTTCATTACTCATATTCTTATACTCTAAATTATTTAATAGCATTATAATGCTCTTAATCTATGAAATCATTAAATCAATTATATTTATGTGCAGTCCTAAGTATTTTTTCTGCACACCAAGCTAATTCCTCAGAGACCTCTATTGATAGGTCTTTACAGGAACAAACCATGCTGTCTGTCTTGTATGCTCAATCCTCAACAGAATATGCTGCCAATTGTATTCAGACTTACGCAAATGCATCTCAAATTCTTGATACTGCCATTGCAGATAAAGAGTGGACCGCGGCATTAGAGCAAACAGGTGAATATTCAGAAAAACCAATGGCAATAATATTGGACGTCGATGAGACCGTCCTGGACAATGTTGCGTTCCAAGCAAGATCAATACTATCTGGACTCTCATACCCAAATGGCTGGATAGAGTGGGGTCTTGAAGGCTCTGCTAAACCAGTTCCAGGTGTATCAAATTTTCTTAAAAATACATCCAAGAAAGGAATAAAGATTTTTTATGTAACCAATAGAGTGGCTGAGCTTGAAGAAGCGACAAGAAAAAATATTAAAAATCTAGGTCTTCCTTTCGATGAGGATAGAGATGTTTTATTAATGAGAGACGAGAATGGCTGGGGTTCAGATAAAGTTTCAAGAAGAGCACTTGTTGCTAAAGATTATAGAATTTTAATGCTAGTTGGCGATCAATTAACAGACTTTATATCTTTAGAAGAGGCAACGACAGATATAGATTCTCGAAAAGAATTGGCAGAAAAGTACTCTGACATGTGGGGACAGAAGTGGTTTATGCTGACCAATCCAATGTATGGAAAATGGGAGGGTGCGATATACGGTAACAAGTATCCTGATACCAAAGAAGAGATCATGCAAATGAGACTGGATGCTCTTAAACCATAGCAAAAGGAATGAAAAAATTATTATTAATTCCTGTTCTACTTTTACTTATAGGCTATTTAATTTCTTTAAATCAAAATCAACTAAAAGTTGAATATATTGCTATTGGTTCAGAGGAAACAAAGAGCCTTGAAATAGCATCTTTTGGTTCTGCCACCAAGCCAAAAAATATAATTCTAATCATTGGAGACGGGACAGGTCTAAACCAAATTACTTTATCGAGAATTGCAGCCGGTGGGGCAGACCATAGATTAGCAATAGACCAAATGCCTTTCTTTGGTAACTCGCTCACTCATTCGTATGGAAATATTTATACCGATTCAGCCGCATCAGCAACCACTTGGGCTGCTGGAATCAAAACAAACAATAAATTTCTTTCAATAACGCCTCAGGGAAAGCCTGTACCTACCATTCCTGAGATATTATCAAATAAAGGATACATATCTGGTTTAGTTGCAACCTCATCCATAACCCACGCCACACCTGCTGCTTTTTATGCTCATATAAATTCAAGATATAAGGAAAAAGAGATAGCAAGCCAACTTTTAGAATCTCCAATACAGCTATCTCTTGGGGGAGGCTTAAAATTCTTTAATATTCCAGAAGCTCAAGAATCTAATTTACTAATAACAGACATGAAAGATCTTGGTGGTGATGAATTCTTTAAAGCAAAAAAAGTACTGGGGTTGTTTGACGAAGATGGAATCAATAGATCTTCTGATAAGCCAACACAACTTAAAATGACAAAAGCAGCCCTTGATTTTCTTACTCTTAAGGCTAACTTAAATTCATGTAATGGATTTTTTCTATTAAGTGAAGGCAGTCAAATTGATTGGGCATCTCATGATAACGATGCCGAAACAATGGTTAAAGAATTTAAAGATTTTGATGAAACCATCGCCATGGCAATGGACTTTGTTACTTCTAATAAAGAGACATTATTGCTTGTGACTGCTGATCATGAGACTGGCGGTTTGCAAATCCTAAGTCAGAAAGACGGTATGGTTAAAGTTCAATGGGGAACTGGCAGTCATACCTCCATTCCTGTTGGGGTGTATGCTTATGGTCCTGGCGCCCATGCATTTACAGGATTAATGGATAATACAGATATTCATTTCATGATTTTAGATGCTATTGGCTTATCAGAGTTAGATCAATTCGTCTGCTCTGACTAAGTCATTTAATTTCCTTATTTGAATCTTTGCATCTGATTTATTAATTACAGAGTTATTATTGGTTGGTTCTGTTACATGAACAGATTTCTTTATTCCGTATTTTAATGCTGAATTAATAATACTTATGTTGTCATCGAAAAAAATAGATTTAGATGGATCTATACTAAGCTTTTCTGCAGCTATTTCCCAAAACTTTTGATCTTCTTTAGCCACACCAATATCTACACTAGAAATCCAACCATCTACATAATCAAGAATAGGTACCTGAGAAGACTTAACTTTTAATAACCTAGAATCACAATTAGTGAGAAAGTAAATCTTTTTATTTAAAGACGCCATGAGCTCAAGAGCTTGTTGGGCACCATTAATAAACATTACGTAAGACTTATTGTTTTCTGCAACAGCAAGAAGATTGGTTTCATATTTATCCTCCCAAAATTTAAGCTCATACCAAGGAAGTGTTCCATATAACTCTTCTGAGGTTTTATAAATATCTTTTTTCGCGTCACCTAATGAGATCCCTTTGCTTGCAGCAACTGCCTCAGGAACCCACTCCATCCAAAAAAGATTATCAAAATTTTGATCCAACAAAACACCATCAATATCAAGAAGTATATTTGTAACATCTGTTAATATATTTAAATGCATATTGACCATAAGTTTATACAAGCCATTTTAAACCCATTAAAAGAAACTGTCAGGGAGGCATCCAATGCAATTATGGAGGTATATCAAAAAGATACCTATGAGCAAGAAATAAAAAATGATGGCTCGCCAGTAACCGAGGCAGACAATGCTGCAAATGAAATTATCATAGAATCATTAAATAAAATAACACCCAAGATACCTGTAGTTTCAGAAGAGACATATAACAAGTACAAAGAAAACCCTGATACACCATATTGGCTCGTGGATCCTCTTGATGGGACAAGGGAATTTATTAACAAGTCTAAAGAGTTCACTGTAAATATCGCTTTAATCCAGAATGAAACAGCTGTATTTGGTGTTGTTGGCGCGCCGGCAACCTCAGAATTATGGCATGGTTCTGCTCTTGATAATGATCCAGTTTCACCAGCTACAAGCTATGAAGACAGTAGATTACGAATAGTAATGAGCAAAAGTCATCAAACAGATGCAGATAAAAATCTTTTAAGGCTATTTGAGAGTATTGGTATTGACTATGAAGTGGTCGAGAAGGGAAGCTCATTAAAGCTCTGTTCCCTAGCAGACAATCAAGCTGATATATATCCTAGGTTTGGTCCAACATCCGAATGGGATATAGCTGCAGGAAATGCAGTTCTGGCTGGATCGGGAGGGTCTGTAATTTTGTTAGAGTCAGGGAAGGCCCTTCCATATAACAAAGATGATACTATCCTAAATAGTCCTTTTATTGCGTGTCGAAATAAGGCGCTTGAGAATAGATTTTTCCCAATTGTGAGCGAATATTTCAAAAAATTGGTATAATTCACTGTTATACATTAATATATAATATAATGTATTATATTAAAAACTTATAATTATATGGGAACACAGTTACAACCATCACAGCTTAATAGTCCAGGAAAGGATATAGAGTCCTATTTGGCTTCTGTGCATTCCATACCTATTTTGACTAAAGAGCAAGAGCAAGAACTCGCATTAAGATTATATGAAGAAGATGATCTAGATGCTGCAAGACAACTAGTAATTCATCATCTTCGTTTTGTTGTGCACATTGCAAGATCATATCAAGGCTATGGGCTTCCGCTTGCTGACATAATCCAGGAAGGGAACGTTGGTCTTATGAAGGCGGTGGATAAATACGACCCTCATAGAGGCGTAAAAGTTGTTTCTTTTGCTGTTCATTGGATAAAAGCTGAGATACATGAATATATCCTCAAGAATTGGAGACTGGTTAAAATTGCTACAACTAAAGCCCAAAGAAAGTTGTTTTTTAATCTAAGAAGCAAGAAAAAAACATTAGAGTGGCTAACGAAGGAAGAGGCAGAAAAAATTGCTGAGGACTTAAATGTTGAGGTTAAAGATGTCTTGCACATGGAAAACAGGCTGTCCTCCAACGATGCATCTTTTGATGCTCCGACCTCATCAGATGATGATGAAGAAATTATGTCACCTTCACAATACCTAGAAGACAAAAGGTATGATCCAGAATTAATTGTTGCAACCTCAGAAGCTCAAGAAATTAATCATAATGATTTAACAGAGGCCCTGAAGATGCTCGATGACAGAAGTAAAGATATTCTTCAAAGAAGATATCTTGCAGATCAAAAGGCAACTCTCCACGATTTAGCGGATGAGTATAATGTCTCAGCAGAGAGAATACGTCAGATTGAGAATGGTGCTCTAAAGAAACTTAAAGCATTCATGGTAACAGCCGCTTAAATTTCATAAAACATTTCGGAATGCGTCACAAATACCTACCTTCTTTTGTAAAAAGAAGAGGCAGGATTACAAAAAGCCAAGAAGATAATTTAAATGCTCTTAGTAAATACGAGATTAAAAATTACTCACAAATAATCAACGCCAAAAAAAACTACTCAAAAGTAGTTTTAGAAATAGGGTTTGGGAATGGAGAAAATACTTTAGATCTTGCAAGCAACAATCCAGATACTTTATATATTGCCTCAGAGGTATATCTAGCCGGTATTGGATCCTTGATTGGAGAGGTTATTGGCAGACAACTTCAAAATATACTAATCACATCTGGAGATATCAGGCTCTTGATAGACAATATTAAGGAGCCAGTATTTGATGACGTGATTGTAATTTGTCCTGATCCTTGGCCTAAATTAAAACACCACAAAAGAAGAATGCTCACCAATGAATTCTTTAAGCTTGTGCATCCAAGCATTAAAGATAATGGAGAGCTATTTATGTCTACAGATGTAGAAGACTACGCAGAGTCTATCGAAGACCAACTGAAGCTATCCCAAGGCTATGCAAGAAATACTAAATCAAAGTATGAGTTATCAAGTCATACCAAGTTCCAAAGAAGAGCGATTGAAGAGGGTAGAAAAATATATTCCTTTTCTCTAAGAAAAATTAGCTGAAAATATTAACTGTATCATTCAGGAATTTATAACCGATATCCGTTGCTTTAATTTCATTTTTTTCAAGTAAATTACTAGCAATGCCATACTCTAACTTCTGTAAAAAAGACTCAGTTAAATTTATATTTCTTTTAGCAAGCTGATCAAAAGTTATTCCATCTTTAAGCCTTAGAATATTCATCGCTAAATCTATGTCATAACCATCAGATGAAATTTTATTCTTAGATACTTTGGTGGGATTCTTAATATATGAGTTTACTTGCTTTAATTTAACCATTCTTGTTATTGAGTTCTTAGATGTTATCTTGCTGTGAGCTCCCGGGCCAAGTCCCAGAAAATCACCATACATCCAGTAGTTCATATTGTGTTTACTAAAAGCTTGATTCTTAGTCCATGAAGAGACTTCGTATTGATAAAAATTACTTCTATTAAGCAAAATCTTAGCGGAAGACTCCATTTTTTCTATCTCAGTATCTTTAGGTGTCTTAAGCTCTTTTTTATAAAAAATTGTATTTGGTTCAATTGTTAGTTGGTATAAAGAAAGATGAGAAATATCTTGTGAACAAAATGTTTTAATGTCCTTCTCAAAGGAATCTAATGTTTGCCCCATCACGCCATAAATTAAATCTATAGATGTTTTTATAGTCTTAATGCTCGAAATAATTTCAATAGCTTTAAATGCTTCAGCGGCATCATGATTTCTTTCAAGACTTTTTAAGGATTGATTATCAAAACTTTGAATCCCTATTGAGGCTCTATTAATGCCAATATTTGAAAGATCAGCTAAGTAACTTGCATCAACCTCTTTTGGGTTAAACTCAAAGCTAATTTCACAATCCTTAACAAGCATTTTATTGGTTGTTAGGACTAACAAAATTTTTTCAATATTCTTTGATTTGGTTAATGAGGGTGTTCCTCCTCCAAAGTAAACAGAAACAAACTTTCTATCTGAGATATATTCCTTTGATTCCTCTAAATCACGCAATATTGCACTAATAAGCATATCTTCATCCCCATCCTTCTTATTTGTAGATATATTAAAATCACAATAAGGACATTGTTTTTCACACCATGGTAGGTGTATATACAATGATAAGGGTGGTTTGTTGAGGTTAATTTCTTTCAAGCTCTATTAAAAATGAGCGAGCAGCAATAGCCCTATGACTAATTGTATTTTTAAGCTCTGGTGTTATCGACGCCATGGATGTTTGAGAGTCATTTGGATAGAAAATCTTATCATATCCAAAGCCGCCATCTCCTTCGCTAATAGTTCTAATTTTTCCATGAATTTTTCCAGACGCGTATATTGGCATTGGGTCATTCTCAGAATTAATGCCAACCAGAATACATACATAGTAAGCAGGCAGAGACTCTAAGTTCCTTTTCTTTAGCTCTTCAATAATTTTATTTCTATTATCAAGATCTGATGCGCCTTCTCCAGCATACCTAGCAGAATATATTCCAGGCTCAAAATTTAATCCAGGAACCACTAACCCAGAATCATCTGCAATTGTATAGAGTCCTGATTCTTTTGCTCCATGCCTTGCTTTTTTTAAAGCATTTTCAAAAAAGGTCAATCCGTCTTCAATGGCATCATTAATACCAAGTTCTGTTTGATATACCAAATCAAACTCAGTAAAAAGTTTTTTAAATTCTTTAAGCTTTCCTTCATTAGAGGTAGCTAATAAAATTTTTTTACTCTCTTCCAATTAAATATACTCCCTCTGTAGCAAATAAATTAGGAAAATAAGAAGCTAAAAA
>Ga0206677_10004031_pt1 | contig 12148 bp, 9 predicted proteins | sample M130m12015metaG_FD_155475 | JGI IMG/M metagenome (GOLD analysis project Ga0206677, IMG submission 155475) | Ammonia-oxidizing marine archaeal communities from Monterey Bay, California, United States - M1 30m 12015 | ecosystem: Environmental > Aquatic > Marine > Intertidal zone | place: USA... | reverse complement strand
AGCCGGGTCTTTCTCACCGCGCAACCTTCTTACTCTTTTTCGGGTTTCATGCCCATAAAGGCTTGCGGGATAGCCTATCAAGAGCTCTTTATATTTTTCAAGTGCCTCCTGCTCTTTAAATAGTTTGTTTTCCAGTATTTCGGCAGCGCTAAATACGGCATCATCTGCAAGAATATCTTCCTTGTGAAACTTATAGATATCCTCATAATACCCAAGAGCTCTTTCCCAGCGCCCTTGCATCTCCATTGCTTTGGCCCTTTTGTAAAGGATTTCGTCCGCTAGAGCATGAAACGGATAATTGGTTTGAATACTATCAAATAAAGAAAATGCCTCTTCGAACTTAAATTGTTCTATAAATAAATCCGCCTTAGAAAACCAAGCCATAGCGATGTAATTTGAATCCAAACCATAATTATCAGTTATGGTCACAGAAAGCTGAATGGCATCATTTGACAAAAGCTTTGACGTTGATTGTTTCAAAACATCAAGTTGGGATTGAGCAAAATCAAACTCCCCCTCGTAATAAAAGATTCTGGCGTTTTTGAATTTGGCACGATTGCCAATGGTCTCGTAATTAAACCCTTCACTAATTTGCATATACATTAACGATGCATCCCAAACATTCCCATTAATTACCTCAATGTCAGCCATCAGCATTTTAATTTGGGCCTTTTTTATATCCGTTAAAAAGGGAGAGCTTTCTGAGCTAGAGAGAACCTCAAGCGCTTTTGAACGATTTCCATTATGATAAGCAAGAAGCTCTGCATACTCAAGTACAATGGGTAGTGTTCTTGAATTTGGCGCTTTAATATTTCCAAGAACCTCCTCGTAATGACTAATTATCTTTTTTAACTCTTCCGCTGAATACGTTTTAAGTTTAGCGACTTTAATATAACCGACATTTAAAATCCCTATTTGGGATTTCATTTTAACTTCTTCAGAGGAGCTAACTGTAATTGACTCCTGAAAAGCACGGATCGCTGTTTCGTAATCTTTGTTTTCGCGACACACCATTCCAAAATTAAAAAGTCTTTCACCGTTGGCTTTGGATCGAAGATCAACGGCCACAACTTGATTAAATACACCTGAAAAATTATCAATTTGTGAATATTGCCAAATCAACATTTCTGAAAAAACAACTCCCGTGTTTTCTCTTTTAGCCCTTTCGAAAAGAGCCACTTTAAGCAAGTTAAATTCTTTAGTGTCATCACTATTCAAATCAAGGCGCCGTAACAATGCCTTTTGAACTGCTTCCTGATAATATTCGTGTTTTTCCAGTAATGAAAGATATGAATTCACCATCTTATCTTTTTCCTGATTTTGGGCATAGAGATCCGCCTCCTGGAAATTAAAGGGATAGCTTTTAAACTTCTTCTTTGCAACCGTTAAAACCTCTAAGGCAAGCTCTAACTTTGAGAGAACCAAAAAAGAATTAAACAACGAGATGCATTGTGATGGAGAATCGTTTCGGTTTTCAATAAGGTCCGCATAAATCTTATTGGACTTTGCCTCTTGTTCTTGATTAGAATAGAAGGCAGCAAGTTGAAGCTTTAAGTCCACATTATTTGGAGACTTTGAAACCTCTTTTTTTAACATTTTCTCTGCCTTTTTATACTCTTTGGTTTCTATCAAACATTCAAAATATTTTTTAAAGATGACCAATGACGGTGCATCATTGTATATTTTTTCATAATACTCTAAAGCTTTCTCGTAAGATCCTTGACCATAATAGTGTTGTGCGAGCTGTAAATCCGAATCTGACTGTGAAAACGCAGAAAAAAACAGGCCAATAAATAATACGATTAGGTAGTTTTTCATTTTTATGGTTTATCTTCTATGCTTTTACTAAATGTATAAAGCTCGAAATAAAGAGCAGTATACATTTCCAAAAACTGTGCCCTCATCTTGACATATTCAGTGTAGAGAACCTTAATTTGATTGACTTTGTTTTTTTCAAATTGAATATACTCGTTATACGACTCCCTTTTTCCATACCCTTTAGATATATCAGATTGTAATTTTTCGAGCTGAAGGAGCTCTTCATTTATGCTGTTTTTTACTCTTGCTTGTTCTTTTCCGAGGGGGCCTAGCATTCTTCTCATTCTCTTAAAGTCATCCATTTTTTGGCCAAATGAAATGTCAATTGTATCTGAATAATAATTTTGTTTTATTCTTCTCTCAACCTCGTAAGTAGAAAGCTTTAAGTCTGAAATACTATCTATTTTAATTGCGTTAAATTCTTTTTTAAATGTCTTTACTTCTGAAGATAAACTCGAAACACTTTTTTTTTGTTTTTCCTGATCAAAATCCGAACATGAAACACTCAATAAAAGCAAAACGACAATATGTTTTTTCATACAACTACTCTTTTGTTAAGCACCTTTTGAATTTAATTAATCACGTCGAATCCTGTGTATGGAAGGAGAGCTTCTGGAATTTTAATGCCTTTCGGTGTTTGATTGTTTTCAAGAAGGGCCGCAACGATTCGTGGCAAAGCTAATGCTGATCCGTTTAGGGTGTGACACAATTTTGATTTATTATTTGCATCCTTATAGCGGAGCTTCAACCTATTGGACTGAAAGGTGTCAAATCGGGAAACTGAGCTTACTTCAAGCCATTTGTCCTGTCCTGCAGAATAAACCTCAAAGTCATATGTGATTGCGGCGGCAAACCCTGTGTCGCCTGCACATAGCTTCAATATTCTATACTGTAATCCCAACTTTTCCAATAATGACTTTACATGTTCAATCATTTCCTCAAGAGCCGATTCTACATTTTCTGGTTTTTCTATTCTAACTATTTCAACTTTTTCAAATTGATGAAGCCTGTTTAATCCTCTTACCTCTTTTCCATAGCTGCCCGCTTCTCTCCTAAAACAGGGCGTGTGCCCAGTGATTTTAATTGAAAAGTCATCGTTTGGAAGCAAGACGTTTCTGTACATATTTGTGAGAGGAACCTCTGCTGTAGGAATGAGGTACAAATCATCTCCTCCCACATGATACATCATTCCCTCTTTATCAGGCAGTTGTCCGGTGCCTATTCCGCTTTCTTCATTTACCATTAATGGAGAGCTAAATTCCTCATAACCCGCTTGACTCGCTTCGTCCAGAAAAAAAGAAATTAAGGCCCTTTGAAGCTTGGCACCTTTTCCCCTGTAAAAAGGAAAGCCGGCTCCCGTGACTTTAACCCCAAGCTCAAAATCAATCAGCTGGTATTTTTTGGCAAGATCCCAATGTGCCATGGGCACACTTTCGCTTGTTGGACTACTCCCTGATTCAAACACGCACTCATTGTCGTTCGCATCCTTTCCTGGTGGCACTTCTGGTCTAGGAATATTTGGCAAGGCCATAATCGCACTAGAAAGTTCGTGTTGAAGCTCATCTACATTTACTTTTTGACCTGCTTCTTGTTTTTTTAACTCAACACTTTGTATTTTCAATTCTTCAGCCTGATCACGCTCTCCCGTGCTGAAAAGTTTGCCCACTTTTTTTGAGATTGTATTTAGATTTGCAGATGTTTCTTGAAGTTCGGTCTTGGCGTCTCTCCACTGCTGGTCGAGAGTTAAGATTTTTTCTATATCTTTTTCAGAATCCAACCCTCTTTTCTTTAAGCCCTCAATAACCTCCGCTTTATTTTCTTTTATCCTCTGAATTTCAATCATGCTTGTGTTTTGTACAACAAAACTAAACAATTGAAAAAAGAATATACCCGATTTCCCTTTATTAAAATCTGTTTCCCTTTTTTGACGTGTTAAAAATGGTTAAGTTTTCTTCTTGAATGAATTGATTTTATTTAGATTCGTTTATTGTGTTGAAAAAAAACAAAATAAGCTTAGCCGTTCTATTGCTCGCCTTATCAATCATAAGCTTGATTGTCGTGCAATCCTATCAGCTCTATCACACTTATGATCGGAAATCAAAGGAGCTTAATGATAATATTCAATCGTTTCAAGATAAAATTTCATTCCGACATGAAAAAGCGGAAGACTACAGGCGCTATATGGACATTGTCAATGACGACTTTAGTGTCCAATACAAAGAAATTTTAAAATCTGAATTTGAGAGCCTTATTCCAACTCAAAACATTACAATTAGCGATACGCTTATTCTTAATAATGGTATTCAAGAAGAATACCTAGTTATTCAGGGTAGAGCTTTTGATTCAATTAGCGGGCTAAGTGCTGAGCAGCGCGTTCTAGCCAAGGATTACAGGGAAATACGTGATGTCTTTCAGGGGGGCGCAAACGTAATACCAGGATCTGTTGATTCTAGCCGTCTATCTATTGAGCTAAACCAAAAGGTTGTTCAACAAATCTTTAAAAAAGCCAAATTCATCAATGAAATGATGGTTCAGTCATTTAAAGAAAATGTATTAGAAACTCCACAACAGAGAATCGACTTGGTTTTTCTTGACTCAATTATTGCGTTTGAATTAAAAAGCGAACACCTTCCCAAAAATTACAATTTCTGTATTTATCAAGTAGAGCAAAAGCCTGTTGTTTTTCCTGTATCAACAGAGAACTACAAAACCTCCCTTCCCTTTGATTCCGTTCATAAGGTTTCGTTATTTCCCAATAACACATTTAGTGACCCGCTGTATTTACAAATAAATTTTCCACAAAGAGGTCGTTTTATTCTAAAGGAAATGACGCTTTCAATAGCGGGGTCTATTATTGTCATTGTTCTCGTATTGATTGCTTTTGTATTCATGTTCAAAACCATTATAGAGCAAAAACGCCTTTCAGAATTGAAAGCTGGATTTATTTCGAATATGACGCATGAATTTAAAACCCCTATTTCAACCATTTCCTTGGCTTGTGAGGCCATCGAAGATTCAGATGTAAATAAGGAAAAAACAGGTAACGTCGTGTCTCCATTTATAGAAATGATTAAGCAAGAAAATCGAAGACTTGAAATATTGGTTGAAAGCATACTTGAAAGCTCAGCGCTAGAACAACAAAACATCAAATGGGGAAAAGACAGCGTAAACCTTTGCGAGGTTGCAGAGCTCGTAATAGAAAATGCTTTGTTTCGAGTTGGACCAGAAAACTGTTCTATTCAGCTGAAGAAGGGCCAGGAATCAATAATTGCTCTTTGTGACCGATTACACTTTAGAAACCTCCTTACAAACCTTGTGGATAACTCGATTAAGTATAGCGAGGGGAAGGCAACTGTTGTTATTGACATAAAACAAAACACAAATAATGTCGTTTTAACCATCTCAGATTCAGGAATTGGAATTAAAAAAGAACATCTCGATAAAATATTTGATAAATTGTATCGTGTTCCAACAGGAGACATCCATAATGTGAAGGGATTTGGTTTGGGTTTGAATTATGTAAAACGCATTTGTGATGGCTATAATTGGAATATTAAAGTAACAAGTCAATATGGTCAAGGCACAACATTTGTTATATCAATGAATAAAGAATGAAGGAAAATAAAAACATATTATTAGCTGAAGACGATGAAAATCTAGGAAAACTACTTGTCTCTTACCTTCAAGCAAAGGGGTTTCGTGTAGAGCTGGCTAGAAATGGCAAAATAGCTTACGAGCTTTTTAATAACACTAAGCATCATTTTGACCTCCTTATTTTGGATGTAATGATGCCTGAAATGGATGGGTTCACGTTGGGTTCTGAAGTTCGCCTTTTAGACCGTCAGGTGCCGTTATTGTTTTTATCTGCAAAGTCGATGAAAGAGGACAAGCTTAAAGGGTTTGATGTAGGTGCTGATGATTACATCACCAAGCCCTTTTCAATGGAAGAATTACTGGCTAGGATTAATGCTATACTTAAAAGAGCAGAACCTCATCAAAAAAATATTCAAGAAAAAATTCATGTTGGTAAGATTGAGTATGAACCTGAGCTCAGTGTGTTACACCTTGAAGATGGTGTAAAAAAATTGACCACAAAAGAGAATATGCTTTTGCGTTTATTGGTTCAAAATCAAAATGAACTACTTGATCGACAAGCAGCATTGCGTGCCGTTTGGGGAGACGATAATTATTTTAACGGCAGGAGTATGGATGTGTACATTGCCAAGCTACGAAAGCTATTAAAAGAAGACTCTAATATTGAAATAATGAATGTACATGGTATAGGGTTCAAGCTGCTCGTAAAGCAATAATATGCAAAGAATTTTCTTTTCGAACTTGGTGTTAATGGTTCTTCTGAACCTGCTAATCAAGCCTATTGCTCTATTCGGAATTGATGCCACCGTTCAAAACAGGGTTGGTCCAGAAAATTACGGCCTCTATTTTTCCTTATTGAACCTTTCAGTACTCTTTAATATTCTTCTGGATTTTGGAATAAACAATTACACGACAAAAAACCTAGCCCAGAACCCCGAAGAGATTAAAAAATATTTTGGTCGGGTCTTCACTTTTAGAATCATCTTATTTAGCTTATACAGTGTTTTCACCTTTGGTCTCGCTTACTTTTTAGGGTATTCCGGGCGCCCGATGTTTCTCTTGTCTTTTCTCATCTTAAATCAATTTTTGATTTTAACTATTGCCTACTTTAGAAGTCATTTTGCGGGTTTTCACTTTTTCAAAACAGATGCTTTTATCTCTGTTTTAGACCGTGGCCTTTTAATTATTGTTGGTGGTCTTCTTTTGTTTTCTCCTTGGGCTCCAAAGAATCTCCAAATTGAGTGGTTTATATGGATACAAACCTTTTGCTACGGAACCACCCTTGTCGTTGGTTTTATTTTATTAATTAAACACCTCAAGCGCCCCTACTTCTCTTGGGACCCCTCTTTTAGCATCAACCTCATTAAAAAAAGTTGGCCATATGCCCTTCTTATTGTTTTAATGTTGCTCTATACCCGTGTAGATGGTGTAATGCTCGAGAGAATCCACAGAAATGGCGCGTATGAATCAGGTGTCTACGCCCAAGGGTTTAGGCTTCTCGATGCACTCTACATGTTTGGAATGATCTTCGCTGGTTTATTGTTTCCATTATTTTCAAAACAGCTAAAAGAATCCATTCCTGCGGTATTAGAGCTGGTAAAAACTTCGGCAAACTTATTATTAAGCGGTGTCATTATTATCATTTTTGTTACCTGCTACAACTCCTCTTACATCTTAGGGTTAATCTATTCTGACTATTTGGAGGCAATAGAGCCTTTTCAATTTTTAATGCTTGGTTTTTTTCCAATTTGCATGAATTTTATTTTTGGAACGCTATTAACGGCGAATGGAAATCTCAAGGCTCTAAATTTGATTTCTCTCGGTGGAATCATTGCCAATGTTGCCATTAACCTTGTCCTCATTCCAAGTCATGGGGCTTTAGGCGCTGCTATCGCCACCTTTTTCACACAGCTCGTGACAGCCATATTGCAGTATTTTTATTGCGTTTTAAAATTCAAAATTCCTCTTAGAATAATTGGATTTCTAAAATTCGCTGTTCTTGTTGCTGGATTGTTTGGCGTCAGCCATTATTTTAATAATAGTGCTTATTTAATACTTCTCCAGCTCGCTGTTGGATTCCTTTTGACCTTTTCGTTGTCTTTAATAGATCTAAATTCTATGAAAGAACTGTATTTCTCTTCAAGAAGAATCAAATAAATTATAAGAAATAGAGTTTCAATTGTGTTTATATGTTCTATTTTCGTAACCTGAAATGATTCTAATGGAAAAAAATGATTTAAACTTAAACGAAGAAAGAGAACGCTTGTTGACGTTTTTATTTCGAAAAAGGAAAATAATACTGTCTTTTTCATTCGTTGTAAGTGCTTTAACCTTTGGCCTTTCGTATTTGATTACACCTCTGTATCTTTCTACGGCAATCGTATTCCCTGCTGCATCCAGCTCTGTTTCTTTTTCTGAACAAAGAAATACGAAGGCGTCTTCAATGGATTTTGGAGAAGAAGAACAAGCGGAACAATTGGTTCAAATTTTACAATCTGCGGAAATTAAAGACTTAATTGTTGAAAAATATGATTTAATGAATCACTACAACATAAAAGAAAGTGATGGAAACAAATATGATAAGTTAAACACTGCCTATGAGGGGCATTTTTCCTTTGAAAGAACGAGGTTTGGTTCAATAAAAATTGATGTTTTAGATCGAGACCCAAAACTTGCGGCAAAAATGGCAAACGAAATTATCAACCTTATTGACACCGTAAAGAATAATATTATTCGAAAAAGAACACTTCCTGCATTCAGGATTACGAAGAGAAAGAAAGAACAACTTGAAAATGAAATTAACACTTTATTAAATAAAATGGACAGCTTGTCTAAATTGGGTGTGGTTTCTCTCGATGTCAGGTCTAGACTTTTTCAGGCATTGGTTGATTCAAAAAATCCAAAAGAAAAAACGCAATTACAACAAAAAATAGAAATCAACTCGTTATTGGGTTCAACTTTTGATGGTTTAGAAAGAAAAAGAAATGAAAAAATTATAAAACTAGAAGATTTTAAAGTCGCATATGAGCAGGCAGAATCAGATGCTGCGGTGGACTTTAGTCATAAGTTTGTCGTTCAAAAAGCGAAAGTCGCAGATAAAAAAGACCAACCAAAAAGGATGATTATGACAATAATCGCAGCTTTTGGATCTTTCATATTCATTGTCTTCTCCCTTCTTATAGTGGAGCGATATAAAGAATTAAAGCTTAAGTCGTAAAATGACTAGCGTCAACAAAATCAGCTTATTATTTGGCGCGCTGTGTCTTACAGCAATCTTTACTTTTTTTAATTCATCAAGAATGGAGGCTCTTGGCCTCTTTCCCATTGCCCTTCTATTTATTTACATGGCTGTTTTTGAAACAGAAAAGTTTTTTTTATCCATTGCCTTTCTCACCCCTCTCTCTGTCAACATTGAGGAATACACGGATAGTCTAGGGTTGTTTCTTCCCACGGAACCTTTGCTTTTTGGTTTAATGATTCTATTTCTTTTTATTCAAATAAAGTCCCCTTTTTTAGATGTTAGAATTTGGCGAAACCCGATCATTATTTGTGTTCTGTCCTATGTCATTTGGCTCATTTTTACTTCAATTACCAGTACGGACCCCTTGATTTCTTTTAAATCTGTTCTGGCAAAACTTTGGTTTATTATTCCATTGCTGATCTTTGGGACGCACTTCTTTCGAAAACATGAAAATAGAATCGTTTTTCTTTGGTTGTTTATAGTGTCGTGTTGCTTGGTTGTTTGCTTTACATTGGTCCATCATTCCATTTACGGTTTTGGCGAAGAAGAAGGCCATTGGGTGATGTGGCCCTTTTTTAAAGACCACACAATATATGGAGCAACCGTTGCCTTGTGTCTTCCCATAAGTCTTGCGCTTTTAAAACAAAAAGGAAGCCCTCCATTATCAAAAGCCATTTTAATTCTGTTAAACGTCATCTTGATTGTCGGACTAATTTTCTCCTATACAAGAGCGGCCTGGCTAAGCATTTTATGCGCTTCGGTAATTGGCTTGCTTGTTTATTTTAGAGTGAATTTTCGGTTTTTAGTGGGGCTTGGTTTGGCTTTTGCCCTTATCATTTATTCTCAATGGGATACGATACAGCTTGCCCTGGCAAAAAACACACACGAACATACCACTGAGGCGTTTGAAGAAAAAATTCAAAGTGCAGCAAACGTTACAACTGATGCATCAAATTTGGAGCGGATTAATCGTTGGGATTGTGCAGTACAAATGTTTAAGAAGAGACCTATAACGGGTTTTGGTCCCGGCACCTATGCTTTTGAATACGCCCCTTTTCAGGACCCTGAAAATCTAACGATTATATCAACAAATTTCGGAGATATGGGTAATGCACATAGTGAATATCTTGGGGCGTTATCTGAAACAGGGCTGGTAGGGCTTCTGCTTTTTTTATCAATAGTTGCCTCAATCTTTGTTTATGCAATTCGTCTGTATTACCAAACCCCTGACCAAGAAAGCGATGTAAAATTATTAATTATGGGGATCATTATTTCTCTCTCCTCCTATTTCATTCACGCTTTTCTGAATAATTATCTTGACACAGATAAGGCGGCAGTGCCTGTTTGGGCAATGTGCGCTATGATTATTGCAATGAGCCTTCCTTTGGCTAACGATCAATCCATAGAGCAGGATTGAGGCTTTTCGTTGTCGTTCCGCTGACAAGGTGGACCTCAAAGTGAAGTAAGCCTAATGAATTGCCCTCACTTAAAATGGTTCCCACTTGTTGCTTTGTTTTAACCTTGTCGCCTTTAGAGACTGTAGTTTCTTTCAGATTACTATAAACTGTTCGATAATTTCCATGCTTTATAATAACAACCTTGCCAGAGCCAGGAATCGTAAAGACACTGGTCACCTCTCCTTCAAAAATGGTTCGCACCAACGAATTTGTTGGACACGATATATCTACCCCATTATTGTTCGTATATACCCCGCTCAAAGACGGGTGCTGATTTTTACCGTACTTTTCTGTTATTGAACCTTTCGAAACAGGCCAGGGAAGCGCTCCTCTGTTGTTTTGAAATTTTTTACTGCTTATCTTTCCTTCTGACGATTCATCGTTTAAGCTTGTCGTATTTGCTTTTGGCGTTTCCCCTTTTTCTCTAGCGGCCTCTAATCTTCGTTTTTCTGCCTCCTTTCTTTTTCTTTCTATCTCTGCAAGCTCTCTTCTTATCGCTTCATTTATTTTCTTTTTTATCGCTTGCTTCTTTATTTCGTTTCTCCTTATTTCTGCAAGCAATAGACTTTCTTCTTTTTGGATTTTTTCAAGCACTTCCATTTTTTTTCCCCTATCCTTCTCTATTTGCGCTCTCTCCTTTCTTTTCTCAGACAAAGTTTCTTGCTTTTTCTTTTTTTCAATTTCTATAGCTTCTATTTCTTCTTTAATCTTAGCTTGGTCTTGCACAATTAATGCCGCTTGTTTTTTATGCAAAGCTGAAACACTTTTTAGGTATTTGTTTCTTTTTTGAGCTTCATAATAGCTGTCTGCGGAAAGCACAAACATCATTTGACCACTTTTATTTCTGTTTTTATAAGCGTTCAGAATCATCTCCTTGTATTGCGCTTTAAGCCTTTCCATTCGAAGCGTTAACGCTTTCACTTTTTCGTTTTTTTCCTGAATATAAACATTCGCCATTTTGACCTGGTTATCATAAATTTTCAGTAACGCCTCTCTGCTATTGATTTGATTCTCAATGAGCTTTAATTCATTAAGTGAGGCCTCCCTATTTGACGAGACTTTTTGTAATAAGCTTTTGGTATTTGTAATCTTTTTTTCAAGCTTTTTCTGCTCTCTTTTTAGCTTGTCACTTTTCGATTGCGACAAGGCGCTAAAACAGATGCTGAAAAATAAAATAACATTAATTACACGTTTCATAATTTTCAGGGATTATTAGCGATAGTTTTCTCGGGATATTAATTCTTAGCTTATTAAATACCATTTTAATTTCAGCTGACGTTTTAGGCCCTGAAAGAGAAACGTTCATTTCTTTGGGGTAAAGTCGGTCTTCTTTTTCTTGCCATTCAACGTATTTTATGTCGATTTTAAATGAATCTGCAGGACTGTAAATATGTGCAGAAGAAAGGCCATTTGCCTCCGAGTTCAATTCGTAAGTGTAAATTAAATTCGTTTTGTGTCGTTTTTCGCTTTTTTTCTGTTCACGCTTTTTATGGGTAGAAATAATATACTCATATGGATTGCTTAACACATGGTACTTGGCGCCTTTTGTATATCCGATAGGCAGGCCAAAGAATAATTCTTGAATGTTTTCAAAAGACAATTCTATACCCCAAAGCTCCGAATATTCCGTAATCGCATTTTCAGTATAACACTTGTCTTTTTTATTGACAATCGTAATCCTTTGAGTATCTATATAGGCTGTAAAAACGGGTATTGCCGCATAAGACAATATCGTACTCAAAGCCGAATCCTGTACAATATTCACCGAGGACTTAAAAGAAACCTTTCTGTCTTCATCTGAATACGTCACCTTTATTTTTGAATAAAAATACTGAGGTCTTTCAGAGTGGAGGCTGTCCATTTTTTCTACAAACAGCTTTTCTTTTAGTTTCTTGAGCTTTTGAGGTTTTTCACCAATCTCCGACCATTGACTCGAACACGAGGCTAAAACCAATGATAGTGTCAAGCTGTAAATTATATTATTCCATATATTCTTCATTCAATATTTTTTTTTCAAGAAGGTCGCTTCCAGGACCAA
>Ga0206677_10004028_pt1 | contig 12153 bp, 10 predicted proteins | sample M130m12015metaG_FD_155475 | JGI IMG/M metagenome (GOLD analysis project Ga0206677, IMG submission 155475) | Ammonia-oxidizing marine archaeal communities from Monterey Bay, California, United States - M1 30m 12015 | ecosystem: Environmental > Aquatic > Marine > Intertidal zone | place: USA... | reverse complement strand
TAATTTATGTAGCTACTTGGCCATCATGGTGGGGAACTAAACATATTTACAGATCTTCAGATGCAGGAAATACTTGGATTGAAATTACCCCAACAAATATCAATGGTCAGGATTGGATTCCATATGACATAACAGTAAGTAGTTATGACGAGAATACACTTTGGATTGCAAGATGTAGTATGTATGGAGATACTTGGGATGCGCAGGGTTATGAAGTTTTCAAATCGATAGATGGTGGACAAAGTTGGATAAATTGGAGTACCCCAACTCTTGATAATATTAATGCTACTAATATTGAACATCAAAGAGGAGGGAATGGGGTGTATATAGGAACTAGGGAGTCTGTTTACTATAGAAATAATTCTATGACTGATTGGGATATTTATGATTCTAATTTACCCAAAAATACATATTCAACACAGCTAATCCCTTATTACCGTGAAGGACTTTTAAGAAATGGAACTAATAGAAGTGCTTATGAAATTGACTTTTATGAAAACACACCTCCATCAGCACAGATAGCAGCAGATAGATTAACAATTAATTGCGTAAATGATACAGTAAGGTTTGTTGATCATTCAGCTGTAAGATTAAGTAGTGCTTCTTGGCTTTGGTCTTTCCCTGGAGGAACTCCTTCTTCATCAACTCAGGAGAACCCAATTGTTGTTTACTCTCAAACTGGAACCTATGATGTAAGTTTAACTGTTACTGATGCATTTGGAACAAGCTCACAATCTTATACTGATTTTATTACTGCTGATTCAATATCATTAATAACAAATTCAATAAATTTTGCTCAAGATTTTGAAAATTACAACTTCCCTCCTACAGCTTGGGAGTTAGAATCGCCATCTTTCAGTTGGCTCTCTACTATTGTAGATTTTGGAATAGATTGTCTGCCGACAACCACTGCTTATGTTAATCATTACTGGATTCAAAATCCTGGTGAAGAGGCTTATTTAATTAGTAACAAGGTGTGCTTAGGAAATGGAGGAAGTGCTCAAAACTGGTTAACTTACGACTATGCTTATTCCGGATATGCAAGTGGTTATGATGATGGATTAAGAATTGATATCTCTACTGATTGTGGAGCAACTTGGGACTCTATTTATGGAGCTATTGGGACTGATTTGCAAACTGTAGCTTATGAAGGAAATGCTTGGTCTCCTACTTGTGGTAGCTGGGCAAGTGATAGTATCAATTTAAGTACTTGGGGACTAAATGGAGATACAATTATGGTGCGTTTTGTTGCTATTAATGATTATGGCAATCATTTTTACATGGACAATATCAATATTAATGGCCAAAATATTTTAGCTATTGAAGAAGGTGAGAGTATCAATACTAACACCTTAATTTATCCGAATCCTTCCAAAGGAATATTTAACATTCGTACAGATGCCAATAATATGAAAGTTGAAGTATATTCTACTCTTGGACGATTGGTTGCTAATGAAATTATTAATGGTGGCGTGCAGCAAATTGACCTCAGCAAACAAGCAAAAGGCATCTATTTTGTAAAGTTAATGCATAAGGGGATAACTGAGCAAAGGAAGTTGGTGGTGCAGTAGGATTAGTTATTTGTTATATACTCAAAATTTCAATAAATATAAAAGCCCTCCAAATTGGAGGGCTTTTATTCTATATTTAAATACTCAAACTATATATGAATAACCTCATCATAAGCATCAGCTACTGCTTCCATAACTGCTTCACTCATTGTTGGGTGAGGATGAACAGCTTTTAATACTTCATATCCTGTAGTTTCTAATTTACGAGCAACAACTGCCTCAGCAATCAATTCCGTAACATTGTATCCTATCATATGGCAACCTAACCATTCACCATATTTAGCATCAAAAATAACTTTTACAAAACCATCCTTATGTCCTGCTGCAGATGCTTTTCCTGATGCCGTAAAAGGAAACTTCCCTACTTTAATTTCATGTCCTGCTTCTTTTGCAGCAGCCTCTGTCATTCCTACTGATGCAATCTCCGGGCTAGCATAAGTACAACCAGGAATATTTCCGTAATCAATTGGCTCAGGATTATGCCCTGCAATTTTTTCTACACAAGTAATTCCTTCTGCTGAAGCAACATGAGCAAGTGACTGATTTGGCAAGACATCACCAATAGCATGGTATCCATTTACATTAGTATTGTAGTAATCATCTACCAAAATTTTTCCTTTTTCTGTTTTAATACCAACTTCTTCCAAACCAATATTCTCAATATTAGCAACAATTCCAACAGCCGAAAGAACCACATCACATTCTATAGTTTCTTCTCCTTTTTTTGTTTTTATCAGTACTTTACAGCCTGTACCATTAGTGTCTATTTTCTCAACTGATGAGTTCGTCATTACTTTAATTCCTGACTTTTTGAATGATCTTTGTAACTGCTTAGAAACATCAACATCCTCAACAGGCACAATATTTGGCATAAACTCAACAACAGTAACATCAGTACCCATTGCATTATAGAAATAAGCAAACTCCACACCAATTGCTCCAGAACCAACAATCACCATTTTTTTAGGTGCCTTTGCTAAGGCTAGTGCATCTCTATATCCAATTATTTTTTCTCCATCTTGAGGTAAATTAGGCAGTTGTCTACTTCTAGCACCTGTTGCTATAATAATATTTTTTGCTGAATAATCAGTTGATTTACCATCAACAGTAACAGCTACTTTATTTCCTGGCTTTACTTTTCCGAAACCATAAATTACTTCAACCTTGTTCTTTTTAAGTAAGTACGCAATGCCACTACTCATTCCATCAGCAACATCTCTACTTCTTTTAATAATTGCTGGAAAATCAGCATTTGAATCTTTTACTGTAATTCCGTAATCTTCAGCATTGTTAATGTATTCAAATACTTGTGCCGATTTTAAAAGCGCTTTAGTTGGGATACATCCCCAATTTAAGCAAATGCCACCTAAGCTTTCTTTTTCAATAACAGCTACTTTCAATCCTAATTGTGAAGCACGGATAGCTGACACGTAACCTCCAGGACCACTTCCTAACACGATAACATCAAAGTTCATATTTTTAAATTTTTATTTAAGACTGCAATATTACTCAAAACATCATGAATATTATTGAGATAATACAAATTTTTAAAACATGAACTATGCATCTTAAAATTTGTATTTTTGCTACTTAAATATTTTAGATGATAAACTACACTATTTCATATCGTAACCCACATAGGCACTTTGTTGATTTTGAATTTACTACCAAAATAAATGGAGCAAAAACTATGCAGTTTCAACTTTCTGCTTGGCGTCCTGGAAGATATGAGTTAGCAAATTTCTCGCAAAACATACAAAAATGGGCTGCTTTTGATGAGAATAACAATCCTCTTCCATTTAAGAAAATCACTAAAGATTTATGGGAAGTAGATACAAATGGAACAATGGAAATTACCGTTACTTATAACTTTTATGCCAATCAATTGGATGCAGGTGCTTGTTATTTGGATGAACACCAATTGTATGTAAATCCTGTACATTGTATGTTTTACATTGTTGACAGAATTGAGGAAGAGTATACTCTAAATTTGGAAATCCCAGAAAATTATAAGATTGCATCTTCCATGAAAAAAGATGGCAATACACTTACCGTAAAAGGATATGATTTACTTGCTGAATCTCCAATTATTTGCTCGGACAGTTTACAACACGGCACATATGAGGTAGATAGAATTGCATTTCATTTGTGGTTTCAAGGAGAGTGTAACCCAGACTGGGAGAAACTTAATAAAGATTTTGTAGCTTTTACAAAAAGCCAGATAAAACACTTTGGCGGATTTCCTGTTGATGAGTATCATTACTTTTTTCAAATCACTCCTTACAGAAGTTATCATGGAGTAGAACACACCAAAAATACTGTCTTGCTTTTAGGTCCTGGAAACGAAATAATGGACAAGCGTTATGAGGATTTATTGGGAGTTTGCTCACACGAATTATACCATACTTGGAATATTAAAGCTATCCGACCAGTAGAAATGTATCCGTACGATTATACGCAAGAAAATTATTTCAGAACCGGGTTTGTTGCTGAAGGAGTCACCACTTACATGGGAGATATGATGCTTTACAATTCTGGAGTATTTAACTGGGATAGTTTTATTAAAACCCAAAACCAGAACTTGGAAAGACACCTAACCAACTATGGAAGATTCAATCTTTCAGTTGCCGATAGCGGTTTTGATAATTGGTTAGATGGATATAAGTTAGGGGCTCCTGACAGGAAAACTTCTATTTATCCTGATGCTGCACTTTGTATGCTTATGATAGATTTGGAAATCATTAACAATACAGATGGAAAAGAAAGTTTACATTCTGTAATGAAAGAACTCTATAAAGATTTTGCTTTAAAAGGAAAAGGATATTCAGAAGATGATTTTAGAAATATTTGCGTAAAATATGGAGGGCTGAAAGTAGCTGAGATTTGTGAAAATCATATTTATGGAACTGAAGATTATATTCCTACACTTAAGATGGCTTTGGAAGTAGCTGGTTTGGAATTAAAAGAAAAGAAAAACCCTAATCTATCTGCTCAATATTTTGGATTTATAGCTGTAAAAGAGGATGGTAAAATTATTATTAAAAAGGTAGAACCGAATTCGGTTACTGATAAAAACGGAATTGCTCCTGAAGATGAAATTACAAAAGTAAATGGGGAGAAAATTGAAGAAAAACTTTCAGACATCTTGAAAGAATGTAAAGAGAATGTCACTTTAACAATAAAAAAGAAGTTTTCAGAAAAAACCATATCTTTAGCTTTTGGGAATCATTACAAACTTTTGGAACTTGTAAGAATAAAAAAACCAACAGAAGAGCAATTAACTTTAAGAAAAGTATGGTGTAATAATTAAACATGAAGAAAACTATATCTATATTATTACTACTAGTGATCTCACTACAGATTAGCCATGCACAATGTAATGGTTCATTGGATTTATGTTCCAAGCAATATAATGAGGTTGCCTATTTAACAACACATAATGCTTTTAACTCAGATCAAGATGGATTATTATTTCCTAATCAAAGCAATAATATAGCATCTCAATTAAATGATGGAGTTAGAGGATTAATGATTGATGTATATGATTTCTTTGGTACTCCAACGGCATATCATTCGGTATTTGCTCTTGGGACAATCCCATTATCTGATATATTTAATGATATCAAAACATTTTTAGATAATAATCCAAATGAAATTGCAACAATCATCCTAGAATGTTATGTGACAGCTGATGATATAGAAGATGAAATTAACCAATCTGGACTGTCTAATTATTTGTACACGCATAACTCAGCATGGCCTACATTACAATACATGATTGATAATGATAATAGACTAGTTATATTTTCTGATGTTGATGATGCAACTAGTTCACAAGATTGGTATCATTATGTATGGGATTATGCTGTAGAAACACATTATAGTGTTGGTAATATCAATGATTTTACATGTGACTTTAATAGAGGAGATCCTTTAAATGATTTATTTATCTTAAACCATTTTGTTACTGATGCTACCTTAGGATATGGCCTCTACAATGAATCAAATAATGTAAATGCAAATCCATTTTTTATTACTAGGGCTTTAGATTGTCAAAACCAAACTAATAAATTCCCTAATTTTGTGACAGTAGATTATTATGAATTAGGTGATGGATTAGCTGTGGTTGATCAGCTTAATGGTGTCACTTCTACCTCATCTATTAATATAAGTGAGCAAAATCCAGAAAGAAAACTTTTAACTATCAAAGATATGCTGGGAAGAGAAACTGAAGTAAAAAATAACTCTATACTTTTTTACCTTTATGATGATGGTACGGTAGAGAAAAGAATCATTGTTAAATGAAACCAATTACTTTACATAATAAAACATTTGAAGTTTTTATTGCTGAAACAGAAATTGCTGCTATAGTACATTCTATGGCTCATAATATAAATGAAGCAAGAATAAAAGATCCTTTATTTATTTCTGTGTTAAATGGTTCTTTTATGTTTTCCTCAGATATAATGAAGAAGATAACTCTACCAAATACCGAAATTTCTTTTGTTAAGCTTTCATCTTACTCGGGAACTCAAACAACTGGAGAAGTAAGTGAACTAATTGGTCTAGTACAAGATATTAGAAATAGAAATATCATAATCCTTGAAGATATAATTGATACAGGAATTACCTTAGAAAAAATAATATCATTACTTGAAAAAGAAGAGGTGTCAGATATAAAAGTTGCTACATTACTCTTTAAGCCAGACGCATACACAAAAGAAATTCCTATTGATTTTATTGGGAAATCTATCCCAAATGATTTTGTTGTAGGATATGGTTTGGATTATGACGAAATTGGGCGTAATTTGCCACATATTTTTAAATTAAAAAACTAAACTAAAAACCAATGTTAAACTTAGTATTATTTGGGCCACCTGGTGCAGGAAAAGGAACGCAATCTAACTTATTAATTGACAAATATAACCTAGTACACCTTTCAACTGGTGATATTTTAAGAGGAGAAATAGCTGCAGGAACTGTTTTAGGATTAGAGGCAAAAACTTTAATGGACAGAGGAGATCTAGTGCCTGATGAGGTGGTTATTGGTATGATCTCTTCAAAATTAGATAATAACCCAAATTCAAATGGGTTTATTTTTGATGGCTTCCCAAGAACTACAGCACAAGCTGAAGCTCTGGATAATTTATTAGATGAGAAAGGAACTTCAATTTCCGCTATGCTTTCTTTAATAGTTGCAGATGAAGAATTAATAAGAAGACTACTTTCAAGAGGAGAAAGCTCAGGAAGAGCAGACGACCAAAATAAAAGCATTATTGCAAATCGTATTAATGAATACAACAATAAAACAGCACCACTTAAAGAATATTATTCTACACAAAATAAACTGTCTGAAATTAAAGGCAACGGTACTGTAGAAGACATTGGAAGTAAACTTAATAATGTGATTGACAAACTTTAAATGAGAGTTAAAAATTCCAACTTTGTTGATTATGTAAAAATCTTTTGCCGTTCTGGTAAAGGAGGTGCTGGATCTTCTCACTTTAGGAGAGATAAAACCACAGCAAAAGGTGGTCCTGATGGTGGAGATGGAGGGCATGGAGGAAGTGTAATTATCAGAGGAAATAAACAAATGTGGACTTTACTTCATTTGCGTTATCAAAAACACATTTTTGCTGACCATGGCGGTGATGGAACTGGAAGTAATAGCTTTGGTAAAGATGGAGAGAGTAGCTATATTGAAGTTCCTTTAGGTACAATTATTAAGCATGCTGAAAGTGGAGAAGTGCTATTTGAAATGACAGATCATGCAGAAGAAATTACGCTCGTAAAAGGTGGAATGGGTGGAAGAGGAAATTCTCACTTTAAATCCCCATGCAATCAAGCTCCAAGATATTCTCAGCCTGGTGGTGATGTAATTGAAGATTGGTTTGTTTTAGAGCTAAAAGTATTGGCTGACATTGGGTTGGTAGGGTTTCCTAATGCAGGAAAATCAACTTTATTATCTGTAGTTTCTGCTGCAAAACCTCAGATTGCCAACTACCCGTTTACAACCTTAGTACCTAATTTAGGAATTGTTTCTTACAGGGATCATCAATCGTTTATTATGGCAGATATTCCTGGAATTATTGAAGGAGCATCTGAAGGAAAAGGTTTAGGGTTACGATTTTTAAGACATATTGAAAGGAACTCTACTTTACTTTTTATGATTCCTGCAGATTCGGATGATATTGCAAAGGAATACGAAATTCTTTTAGGGGAATTACAAAAATACAATCCTGAACTTTTGGATAAAGACAGGATATTGGCCATTAGTAAATCCGATATGTTGGATGAGGAGCTAATAGCAGAAATGAAAGAGGAATTACCAACTGACTTGCCTTGTCTTTTCATCTCATCAGTAGCACAACAAGGAATTACGGAATTGAAAGATTTAATCTGGAAAAAACTAAATTTGTAATGGGTAGTCTGCAAAAAATAGATGAATATTTTTTCAGAATAATCAACTCTGCAGGTTGGGAACAAATGGATCAGCTAATGATTCTTTTTTCTTCAAAATGGTTTTGGATTCCACTTTATATTTATATTCTTTATTTAATTTACAAACGATTCTCATATCAATTCATTAAAATATTATTAGCATTTGGATTACTAATTTTTATAGCAGATTTCGGAAGTGTTCATCTTTTCAAGGAAGTATTTGAAAGGGCGAGACCTTGTTATTTTTTAGAAAATATAAGAGTTGTTGATGGATGTGGAGGTCCTTTCGGTTTTATTTCATCTCATGCATCTAACTCTTTTGCTCTTGCCTTTTTTATGGCCTTATTGTTTCGTAATTTTTGGGGATTTGCCTTGCTATTTTCTTGGGCGGTGGTTATCGGCTTTAGCCGTATTTATTTGGGAGTTCATTATCCTTTTGATATATTAGGAGGTATGTTTTGGGGACTATTTGTAAGTTTGCTAGTCTATTATATTTATAAAATGAAAATTAAAGATTTTGACTTCTTGTGGTTTGGATGGTTAGCATTAGTATGTATTTGGAATTTTGTTTGGCCTGAAGTACCTCCTATTGCAGATGTATTAGTTGCAGTTGTTTTATCATTAGCAGTAAATAAAAATAGAAAGAAATGAAAAAAGGACTACTTATATTACTTTTTATGCCTTTAATCTATTCTTGTCAATTTGATGAAGTAAAAGTGTATGAGAAGGAAAAGACTGTTATTCAAGTTGACACTTTAAATATTGAACAGATAAAAATAAAAACTCACTAGCATTATGAAAAAACTATTACTTATATTAGTTATTCCTTTTTCATTATTTTCTCAGAGTACATTGATATTTTCTGAGTATGGAGAAGGGAGTTCTTATAATAAATGGATTGAAATTTATAACCCTACATTTATGAATGTTCCTTTAGATGAATATAGGTATAATTTCTGTTGGAATGGGTGTGATAGTTTGGAGTGGGAGTTTTCAATTCCTTTTGATAGTGGAGTTATTTTATTGCCTAATGAGACCTATCTATTGGCGCATCATAATGCAGATAGTATTCTTTTGAGTGCAGCAAATCAAACTACTAATATTTTAAGCAATGGTGATGATGTTGTAGGATTGTTTCATACTCCATTTAATACAATAGTTGATATTATAGGCGTTTTGGATAGTGCTGACAATATATCTGCTTGGGCAGTAGATGGTGTTATTGATGCTACAAAAGACTATACATTGATAAGAAAACCTGATGTTTGTGGGGGAAATATTGGAGATTGGTCTTTATCAGATGGTTCTAATGGAAGTTGCCAGTGGATTGTAGGTGTTATAGATGATTATAGCGACCTTAACACTCATACTTCTAATTGTATTAACTCAACTTCTGTTGAGGTGTTAAAGCCTCTTAAAAAAACTCTTATTGAGGTTAGAGATATATTAAGCAGAAAAACAAAAATAAATAATAATCAACTTCTCTTTTACATCTATGATGATGGTAGTGTTGAGAAAAGAATAGTTATAGAATAAACGATTAATAATAACCAAAATATGAAAAGAATACTCATACTTACACTTATCATTTTTACAGGATTTCAATCTTTTGCACAAAAAAAGTCAAAAGAAATTTCCTTTTCCCTTCAAGATGTAATTACATCCAATTTTCATCAGGTAGGTTCAGAGAATGAAACAGAAAAACCAAAACTAGTAGTTGGTATTGTTGTTGACCAAATGCGTTACGACTATATCTATCGTTTCTGGAACAACTTTGGAGATGATGGTTTTAAAAAATTAATAAATGAAGGTCATTTTTTCCGCAATGCACAATTCGGATATGTCCCAACTTATACTGGTCCTGGACACGCAAGTATTTATACAGGAACTACTCCTGCTGTACACGGTATAATTGCTAATGACTGGTACGATAAAAACTCTGGAGATTATATTTATTGTGCAGGAGATGGCGATATGCACACGGTTTGTAATTGCGAACAAAAAAATGTTGATGTACAATCTGCTGATGGAAAGATGTCACCACACCATATGCTAACAACAACCTTTACTGACGAGTTAAAACTATTCAATGAAGAAAGTAAAGTTTTTGGAATATCTTTAAAAGATAGAGGGGCTATATTGCCTGCAGGACATACAGCTAATGGAGCGTATTGGATGAGTAGTGATGGAAAATGGATTACATCTTCTTTTTACATGGAGAATCTTCCAGATTATATTCAAAAAATAAATGATAATAATACGGCTCAAAATTATTTGAAAGGAAATTGGGAAGTTGATGGGGAATTCACTCATAATTTAGACTCCTTACTAATACAAAAAGGAGGGAGTGCAATAAAAAAGATACCATTTGGTAATACTATTTTAAATGATTTGGCACTTGAAATACTGATGAAAGAAAAATTAGGACAAGGAAAAAAAACTGATATTTTAACAGTTAGTTTTTCTTCTACCGATTATATTGGTCATCAATATGGCCCTCATGCTGCTGAAATTAAAGACACTTATATTCGTTTGGATAAGGATATAGCCAAACTTTTAAAAACAATTAATAGTAAAGTTGGTTTTGAAAATGCAATTGTATTTATCACTGCAGATCATGGAGTAGTTTCGGAACCTCATGAACTTTTAGAAAGGAATATTCCTGCTGGTTATTATGATGGCTCAATCATGAAAACAGAATTACTATCTCATCTGAATACTATTTACGGACAGGGAGATTGGATAAAGAACTATTCCAATAATAATTTGTTTTTAAATCATGATTTGATTGTAGAAAAGAATATCAATTTGGAAGAAATACAAAGAAATTGTGCACAGTTTTTCTTGAAATATGACTGGGTAAAAAACACTTATACAGCAACACAATTACACGAAAATGAATATTTCAATTCTTTTCATTCCTTAGTGCAAAGAGGTTTTAATCAGAAAAGATCAGGAGATGTTATTGTGAGCTTGCAAACTGGATGGCTCTCATCATATTGGTCTGCCGGAGGAACTACTCATGGTTCTTCTTATAGTTATGACACTCATGTCCCTCTTATTTTTTGGGGAGGAAATATTCCACAAGGACAAACTGATAGAAAAGTAAATATTCGTGATATTGCCCCAACAATTTCTACAATTTTAGGAACTGCATATCCTAATGGGTGTACCGGAAATCCTTTGCCAGAAGTTACAGAGTGAAAGAAATAAAATCAGATAACTATTCTATTTGGCTTGGAGAAAATTCCCTTTCCAAATTGGATATTTCTGGGTATTCCAAAGTAGCAATACTAGTTGATGAAAATACAAAAAGAGATTGTTTAGCAAAACTTCCTCAACTGGAAAACTCAATTATTATTGAGGTTACTTCAGGAGAAATAAATAAAAGTATTTCTAGCTGTAATTATATTTGGGAACAACTTTCAGAACATAATTTTGATAGAGATTCCTTACTGATAAATTTGGGAGGTGGAGTTATTGGAGATATGGGAGGTTTTTGTGCTTCTACTTATAAAAGAGGGATTGATTTTATACAAGTTCCGACTACTTTATTGGCTATGGTAGATGCATCAGTAGGAGGAAAATTAGGAGTAGATTTTAATTGCTTAAAAAATCAAATTGGGCTATTTAATAATCCTGAATCAGTATTAATTTTCCCAGAATTTCTAGAAACACTGGAAGAAAATCAGTTGAAATCTGGCTTTGCTGAAGTAGTAAAACATGCTCTAATTTCAGATAAGAATTTATGGGAAGAATTAACCTCTACTCCTTTTGATAAAATAAATTGGGAAGCAATTATTTTAACTTCTATTCAAATAAAAAAAAATATTATCTTATCTGACCCTTTTGAAAAAGGAAATAGAAAAAAACTAAATTTCGGACATACTTTCGGACATGCAGTTGAAAGTTATTATTTAGAAAAAGGAACTCCTATTTTGCATGGAGAGGCTGTGCTAATGGGAATACTTTTAGAAGTAGAAATATCATTAGTTTCACAAGAACAAAATAATGAAATCAAAAATTATATTTTGTCTAATTTTTCTTTACCCTTTACTCCAAAAAAATCAGATTTACTTCCGTTTTTAATGAATGACAAGAAAAATAAAGTAGGGAAAATTAACTTCTCTTTACTTACAAA
>Ga0206677_10004024_pt1 | contig 12158 bp, 13 predicted proteins | sample M130m12015metaG_FD_155475 | JGI IMG/M metagenome (GOLD analysis project Ga0206677, IMG submission 155475) | Ammonia-oxidizing marine archaeal communities from Monterey Bay, California, United States - M1 30m 12015 | ecosystem: Environmental > Aquatic > Marine > Intertidal zone | place: USA... | reverse complement strand
ATAATCATGGCAACACTTCAAATAACTGATAACCGCCCGTCCGGCGATTCTCATGCCGATGGAAAAGCATATTTCGAGACGAGCACAAATAAGATGCTTGTCTGGAATGCAACCGCAGGCGCATGGATCGAGCTCGATCCCGATGGCACTGGAGCCGTGCCTGCTGCAGAAACTTACTTTTTAACTGATGAAGACGCACAACCGATTGCTACCGAATCAGACAAACCTTTAATGTACGAACCAAGCACGTAATACCTAATACCATGGCTAATAAAAAAATATATGCAGATTTAACCGCCGCAACTCAAGCTGAGCTTGCTGATTCTAATGTATTACCAATTGTGGTTAATACTGGTGACGGAGAGACTCCGACCACTAAAAAAGTAACCGCTTCAGACCTTTTTTCTCTAGCTCCCGCTCCCGATCTAAGTGGTTATGCGCAGTCATCTGATTTAGCTGATTATGCTACACAAGTTTCTTTAGGTAATCTCGCAACAGCGGCACACACCCATGCAATTAACGATCTTAGCGATGTTACGATTACAGCCGCATCGGACGAAGATGTAATTAAGTTTGACGGCACAGGCTTCGTAAACGGGCAAGTTTCTGTCGATGTAGACACACCTTTAAATAGCGCCCTTCGTGGAACGGACAACCCGCACATCGGAGCGTTTTCTAATCAGAGTTTTAAGGTAGTAGATAATCCGAGTAATGCGGTCATGGTCATCGCAGATGCGGACGGTAACTTGGAGTTTATGACAAAGGATGGTGCGAATGTTTTCGTTAACACACCATCATCCCGTCTCGCATTAGCTAAAGGATTTAGTATCCAAGCTGACGGGGCTGAACCTGACATAGAGGCAGTCGATACAGACGGCACTACATACTCTGTAATCAGCGGGGACTCAGACTCGTTAGGTGCGAATGGATTACCTATTCGCCAAGGCTTTCAAAACCCTGACATAGGGGCAAATCCAGCACCAATCTTAATCTCAGGCGGTTCAATCGCTTAACCAATATTCTAACTTAGAGACACACATATTATGGCAACAGTATATATATCACCAACAGGTGGAGCATCAACGCAAGACGGTTTAACTGCTGACACGGCTTACGCATATTCATCACTTAGTTCCGCAGAAACAGATGCGGGGGCTGGGGGTACAATTCTTTTTACGGATGGTAATTATGAACTTTCCTCCCTCACCGTCACATGGGACGGCGTTGGATCGAGCGGGAACAATATTACTTACAAATCTCTGAACCTACAAAAGGCAGTTATTAAATCAAGTGTTGGAGGCACAGTTCGTAATTTAAAAATAGGAGACACGGGCAATACGAGTAGTATCAATGTTAAAAATTTTAAGTTTATAGATTGTAAGTTGACTATAGCAAACCTGGGAGCTGGAATCATCGAAGGCAATATGGTAACAACTTCAACCACCGTTACCATACCCAACGGAGGCTTTTTAGTTGTATCATCAGCGTCAGGAACCACTAAATTCTTAAATAACACCATTCACTTTCAGTATGGCGCAGGAAGCTACTTTGAAAACGGCACAGGAAGATTGAGTGAGTTTAGTGGTAACACCATTTACATTTCAGGTCTTAACGGACTAACAGGTCCGAAATATTACACTTACTCAGCCAGTACAGACTTACGGAGTTGTCCGATCGTTAAGAACAATATTTTTGCAACCGATGATACAACAGGTGAAGTCCTTAATACTCAAAATTCATTTTCGGGTATTTCAAATAATTCTTGTTTTTATCAATTTGATGACACCTTCAACGCATCGGGAGGAACCAACACTGTATTCGAAGACCCGCAATTCATAGACTCTGCAAACGGCGACTTTCGCTTACGCCCAGAAAGTCCTTGCATCAACGCTGGAACCGCAAGCTAAGTCATGGCTTACAATAAACTGCATAAGAAGGACTTTACCATTGCGATCAAACACGGGTCGGATTCGGGAGCGGTAAAGTTTAAGAAAGAGGCATCAAAGGGAGAACTATTCTTCGACACCGCACAGAATAAGCTATACATCGCACTTACTGATGCTTCGGGTGCATCTGACGCAACAGTTGTAAGTGTTACGCTTACTTAATTTAGACGGAACTAAGACTATAGTTAAGTACGAAGGTACACAGCCGTTCTTTCTTTTGGGTAAGGCGGAGTATAGCCACGCTGAGATACTGAGTATATTAGAAGGTCCTGAGTGGACGAGCGAAGATCCTATCTAAACCGTAATAGCGATCGCTCCCCAGGAGCTGGATCCGAGATAGATATATAGCTTATTGGTATCGCTCGATAGAGCGATCGATCCAATGGGATCATTCTCCCGGGTAAGTATATTTGCTTCTGTATCTACTACTTTAACCAATCCACGGTTATGCTCATTTGAGCTACGAACCGCGGAACCAATCGCGCTGGCCAGGTTACTCAAAGGACACCCCCAGACTATTTTCTACGTCGTTTGCGAGGTATCGAATGACACGAGAATTAACAAGTTTTCGTTCCCATCCATACTGTTTCGCCCATCGACGAACCGTACCGGATGATACATCCATACGCTCCCTAATGATCCTTGGTGAAAGATATCGAAATTCTTTTGCAACCATTTCCGATTAGTAACGATCATGAGCGCTTCTTGCGACCGGTTGGAAAAGTTGACCAACCGATTGAGAAAGCGGGCAAGAGGTAAGATTATAAGAGCACAAAGTTAAGGGCGAGGAAACTAAAACCCTTTTTTAACTAAACCAAAAATAACCCAGAATATATACATACTATGTCAAACATTCTTTCACAAATCGGTGCATCCGTAAAAACTAAGGTCGACGGCGTTCAAGCTAATGTCGAGGCTGAAGCAACCGCAAGAGAAACAGCAATCGCTGCTGAAGCAGCGGCTCGCGGAGCAGCAAGCACTACCTTACAAGCTAACATTGACGCAGAAGCTGCCGCAGCTCGTTCGGCTGAAGCTTCTAACGCTACCGCTATTTCCTCCGAGGAAACCGCGCGTATCGCAGCAGTATCTTCTGAAGCTAGCGCAAGAACCTCGGCTGATACCGCTCTTCAAGGAGAAATTGATACCGAAGAAGCAGCAAGAATTGCAGCTGACACTACTCTTACTACTAATCTCGCATCTGAAATCTCTGATCGTCAGACCGCAGTAACTGGTGAAGCAACCGCAAGAGCTGCAGCAGACACTACTCTTCAAGGTAATGTTGACGCTGAAGAAACTGCTCGTATTGCAGCAGACACTACTCTTACTACCAATCTCGCATCGGAAATTTCCGACCGCCAGACTGCAGTAACTGGTGAAGCTACCGCGCGTGCATCTGCTGATGCCGCACTTCAAGGAGAAATTGATACCGAAGAAGCTGCTCGTATTGCTGCTGACACTTCTCTTACTACTAACCTTGCATCTGAAATCTCTGATCGTCAGACTGCTGTAACTGCCGAAGCTACTCTTCGTTCAACCGCTGATGCTGCATTAGAAGCTGCAAAAGCAAACTTATCTGGTGCAAGCTTTACCGGAGCTGTTAACGGAACTGATTTAGTTCTTAGCGGTAACCTTACCGTTCAAGGTACCACCACCAGTCTCGAAACTGTTAACTCCCAAGTTAAGGACTCGATCATGCTTCTTAATGACGGAGCTGCAGACAGCGCTAACAACGGAAACGATGTTGGATTGATCATGGAGCGCGGAAGCTCCGAGGACAATGTTGCATTGGTATTCGACGAAGGTGAAGACAAATTCGTATGTTACAAAACTTCAGCTACTGCTTCCTCGACCGACATCTCTGGAGACGACTCAAGTGCTGAGCTTATGGACATCAAAGTTAACGATGTATTCATCGGATCTGACAACCTTGGTTCCTTGGCACAGTTTGTAGCCGCTCTCGGATAAAACTTCCTCCCTACACTACCAGACATTCATGACTTGAACGGGGGTCGGAGGGCTATCTCTCCGGCCCCTTTTCATCTATGCGAATATTTACAACAGTTCTAGTCCTTGTTGCGATATATGTAATCGCAGCCATGACTTCGTCTTGCAGCATGAAGACCTTTGCACCAACCGCCCTGGGGGCTGTCGGTGGCGGCGTAGGCGCAATCGGCGGGCCGGGAACAGCATTTGCTGGAGCTGGCCTTGGAGCTGCCGCTGGACAGATAATAAAAGAAAGCGATACAGTACAATCCCAAGCTGAGAAGCTCAAAGCTTTGAGCGAAGGAGATGTATCCAAGCTGGTAGAGCTTAAACTTAAAGAAGAACGCGGATGGTTCGAGAAGATGATAAATGGGGTGTACGACATCCTAATGATCGCAGCCCTGGCGATGGGGCTCTACGTGGTATTCAATTTCTGGCACGGGCGGAAGCTCGTACAAAACATAAAGAAAAGTACAAACAGTTTTTTCGACACATGATAACAATGATTACGGACAACGCAGCAATACTAGGATGGACCGGCACATTTGCCACGATTTCTATTGGTCAATGGAACGAGGCAATCGCTTGCATATGCGGTGTAGTAACTACTGTATATATGGTTACAAAACTAATAAATTTACTACGAAATAAGGAATAAATTATGGCATTTAAACATTGCGAAGGTTGCCCAGAAAAAAAGAAAGCTCTGTGCGCAAAATTTAGAACCTGCTTATCTGAAAAAGGAAAAGGAAAAGCTAAGAAGGGCGAAAAGAAGCCCGTTAAAAAAGGTACTTACGGATAATTTTTGTTTCCAACCGGTTACATTGTTGTAACCCACTGTATATCTTCGCGGTATGGAAACATCTACCGCGGAGGTTAACTCCCCGCAAATTGAAGAGGAACAGTTCAGCATCGAAGACGCGTCAACCGACGATATTCGTAATGCATTAGGAGTAACGCCGGAGACTAACGACCCGCAGCCCGTAGCCGAGGAACAAATCCCGGAAGCCCAAGGCCAAGAGTCGCAAGTTGAAGAACTTCAGCCGGAAGCGGAGGCATTAGCCCCTGAGTCCGAGATTGAAGAAACCGAAGAAGAAAAACTCGGGAAGAGACGAATCCGTCCCCGTAACGAGTTAGACCAACAAGTCATCGACCTTTATAGGTCTGAGGGCTTTGGAGGATCCTTCGCCGACGCATCCCGAATAATTTACGGACAGACTGCCGAGCCTGTATCTCAACCTATTTCACCAAATCAGGAGCAAGTCGAGGCGACCGAGCCCGACCCAATCAATGGTATAGACAAACAAGCTGACGAAATTCGCGCATCCATTCTGGAGCTTGAAGGATCAGTTGAGAAAGCAGCAGAAGATCTTGAGACCACCGAAGCACTTAGGCTTCAGCGTGATATCATGAAAAAAGAACTTCAGCTGCAAAACTTGACTCTCCGTAAACAGCAAATGGAGCAAGAAAGAGACCAGCAAGTTTATAACTCCCATCGTTCTAAAGCGATGGACAGCCGTGACCGAGTCTACAATCGATTTCCCGCACTGCAGGATAAACAATCCGTTTATCGTAAACAGTTCGATGATTTCGTATCGCAGGCTCAGTCCGACCCCGACTACGCCGCAGTCTTTGAATCACCACGATGGCCAGAACTCATAGCAAGCGAATTCGCTTCGATTAATCCGATGCAGCAGGCTCAACCCGAGCCCGCTCCTCAGGTTCCTCAGCAAACCGCTCCGCAAATGGGTACACAGGCCAAAGTATTGACGACTGGGACTACGGCACAACCTGTAAACGCTCCAGCTACTTCCGAAGGTTTACTCCAACAGCTTCCCAATATGAATACTAAAGATATTTATTCGCTATTAGGATCCGCTGGAGGAGCACAGCCAAGAAGGTAGTTAGGAGTACTAAACCTAATCTTAAATAAATAAATAAAATGGCTGAAAAATCATTCCCACCAGCTGACGCAACCGACGCCCAAATTTTTGGCCAAGGTGAGTTAGGCAATGTTGATCTAATATCAAACACTAAATCCTACGCTAATCTCCTTGAAGGCGATAAACAATCCGACTTGCGCGCACGCCTCTGGTCCGAGCTTGTAACTCGCGACGCTAGAGAGAAAAACGTATTCGCAAAGTTCATCGGCGGCGAAGGAAGCGGTAAACCAATCACTGAAAAACGCGATCTTAGCGCAGGCGGATCTGACAAGATTACTTTCACAACTGTTGCTCCTATCCGTGGACAAGGTGTACGTGGTGAAGAAATCTTAAAGAATGCTACTGACACACTTGATTTCGGAACATTCTCCGTTGAAATCGATCTCGTTCGTCACGCTGTTTCCTGGACCCAAGTCCTGAAACTTATGAGATTCACCGGTAAGACCATTGACCAGCTTTCAGCTGAAGTCATGTCCGAGTGGATGTCCCGTACCGAGCAAGACCAAATTCAATATGCATTGCGTCAAATCTGCACCGCTAAAGGATCTTCAAACGTTCTTTCCGGATACGGAACAGGAGCAGACAGCGAGCTTAAATATGTTGACGGATTAAGCACCGACATCATTCAAGAAGCTAAGCAAGCACTTATCGCCAATGGCGCTGAGCCAATGAACACTGGTGGAGACGAAAACCAAGAAATTCCTGGTTACTTGTTCTTCGCACCAGACGCATGCTTACGCCCATTGCGTTCTGATCCCGATTACTTGGAAGCAATTACTCAAGCCGACAGCCGTGGGCCAGATAACAAATTGTTTTCCGGAAGCTATGCTAAATGGGACAACAACATAATTGCTAACCATAACGTTCTTATCGACACCGCTCGTGGACGCCAAGGTTCTCCATTACTTCCTACCTACTACAACTTCGATACCTTGACTCAATCTGGTAACGACCTTGTTATTGGCGGTGGTGACGGAGATTACACCGCAAACTTCCGTGGTGTATCCATTAACATCCCTGGTGGTGGAGGAGAAACCTTCGCAATCGATGCTGGAGATAATTACATCTTGGCTATCGATACCTTAGGTGCATACAAACTGTATGAATACTCCGTTGGAGATACTACTACTGTTAATAGCATAACCTTAACCGAAAAGACCGACACCTTGGTTGCTACCAAGACTGACAACGTATTCGCACAAGGTTCTTTGTTCGTACAAGCTAATTCGATCGGAACTCCTATCGGATACGCACTTGCGATGGGTAAAGACGCTATGTACTTCGCTAAAGGCAAGATCTACGGTGAGCAAATCTTCCATTACGACGACTTCGCTAACTCCGGCAACGAAGCTCATTTGAGCGCTGTTGGTGTTCAGTCCGTCTATGGTATGGCTGCTCGCAAGGACACACGTGGTCGCGTTCCTTCCGTACAACTCATCGAGGTTGTTCGTCAGGTTCCTGGCTTATCGTTGACCCAAGCGTAAGTTCTATGCCGGCTAGGATTTTTACAATCCAACCCTAAAACTTGGCCCCCCGTCCTGAATATTGGGCGGGGGGCTTTTTATATAACAAATAAAGTCATGAAAATTATAATTATTGGTAAGAGAGATCAAATGGGTACAACGCCCTCAATTCGTGTAAAAGGAATGAGCCAAGTCCGATACAATTTTATCTGGGACAAGGAAATTAGACACTATGCCTATGAGCCAAAGAATCAAAAAGAGGTAGACGATATCTTTAGGACTCAGGGAAGACTTTATAAAACTATGTTCTTTTCCGTTTGGCTCGCTCCCGAGATTCCAGAATCTCAGATCGTGAAAGAGGGAATGATTAAACAATCAATGGATGAGGCCGAGGCCAAAGCCCAAAAGCCAAAGGCCAAAGGTCGCAAGACGGCAAAGCAACCGGTAGAGAAAGAAATACAGCCTGCGTAATATGTTACAATGGCCGCCATTACATATTTAGATCTAAAAGATCAGCTTGCGTCCATGCTGGGTGCGAGCGAAGTTTCTGATCTCCCACCTATTGACCAGAAGCGTGTCGGGATGTGCGTAAATCAAGCGTATCGCGAATGCTACCTTCCTATTGATGGGAAGCGTCCTATGTGGGCTCAAAAACGCTTTGAAGTACCCTTTCCAGAAGGTGTTCCAGGGGTAGAACTATCATCAAATATTGTATCTGTTGATAAGATTCCTGAGCTTCTTGGCGAGGGACCACTCTCTCCAATGAAAGGACCGGAGGATGAGATTCGAGCTAGATCAATATTTAGTTGGGACTTTCGAGCACCGAGCGGGAGAGGTTTAAACTTTCCACAATTTAAAGATAATGAACCTGAGGTCGGTCGTCCAATCTGGTACTATTTAGATAGCCGGAATCAAGGGGATGATGGAAAAGTTATCCCTCGTCTGTATCTATATCCAGTTCCTGATAAAGCATATGAAGTTGAATTCTTTGCTAATGTATTACCTTCCGACCTAGAGCTTGATACCGATGAACCGCGCATGCCGTCTGATACTGTATGGGATATATTATTTCCTATCGCACAGGCTAAGATGCTCGCGGATCCAAGGTACAACGGAGACAATCGTGAAGTCTTAATGCGAATAGGGGAGGAGGCTAGGAAAAGACTTAGGACTTTGGTCTCACCTCAAAAGCATAAAGGTTCACTCCGTTTAACCAAGAGACCTGGTTGGTAAGTATATGAGCAGAGACCTGACAATCAGGCTGCTCGGCCGTCCGCAGGTATCTTCTGATAAGCGTACCGGGTTTAGCAAAGTATCTCGTCGCTATGTCGTACAAGGCCCGCGAGCTACACTCGCAGGAATAACTGATGCGGAAAATCCATTATTTCTTGAGGCGGGTACAGCCGACGAAGAATTTCTTGATTACTATTTAATCGAGCAGACTCTCGCTCCTGCGAACGGGACATTAGATAAAGCATATCTTGTCCGCGAATTCTTACAGATTAATAATAGCGCGATTCAAGAGGCGTATACACAGACCAATGATTTGATCCGTGTGCGCAAACGATTTGCTGTTCTTCGCAATAATCATGCAACTCTCGGGTATGGAACCTTGTGGGCTAAGCATCCTAGCCAAGCTACTACCTATGCGGAAGATCCATGGGAATATGCTCCCGCATGGATAAGATCGGCTACACCAGGATCCAAGAATTATACTGTAGATAATGCGGATTCTGAACACGGATTCGCTGAGACTCCACAGGTCGGAACGGATAACCTTGGGACATTTGCCGCGTCTCTTGCAAGCTCTGGAGATTGGATGGAAGGATATTCTGTAATGACTCAGGCAGGATCCGGCCTAGATGTATGGACTGTCGAATGGGTTACCCACGCCGCACCATATTGGCAGCTTGGGAGCGGGAGCGGCAGTCGGCGCAGAACTTCTTCCGTCAATGTTGTAGGCTTTGACGGTAACGGCTTGTATACCTCAGAATCCATAGCATCTTCTGGAAGTGTTTCTTACACAACTAGGTCGATGACCTATAACTTTTTTGTGCGAGCCAATTCAATCCCATCGGATCTCGCGGAGATTGGTGGCGGATCTGCCTCTGTATCTTTTAGCCCAACCGTCAGCTATGACTACGCCGTTACAGATAAGGAAGATAAAACAACTTACTTTAGAAACATTATTAAAAATAGCGTTTGGGGCGGGAACAATTCTTTGTCTGTTGACGGTAAGAGTGTTGGCTCTGTTTCTGGAAACTCCTTAATTCTTGACTTTACTGCGGAGCCCACTGGTGAAGCCGGTTCTGGTGGAATTAAACCTTTTAAAGACTCCGATCACGCAAACTTTAGAGGCGCTCTCGTTAAATCTATTAAAGGAAATATATCCTGGACCATGACCAAAGCAGGCTATAGCTGGTCCTCCAACTCAGGTACTTTCGGCCAAACAAAAACAGCAATCGCTCCACTATTTTCAAAAGGATCTGAGAAGATCTGGAAGGTAGCCATCACATATGTTGGAGGATGATCAAAAGTTTGAAGAGCTAGAGTCTAAGCTCGCAGCCTTAAGCTCGCAGGTCGAAAGCCTGGAGCTTGAAAATGAGGACATGTTCTTCGAGGACGATGTCCGTAGGGTAATAGACGATTTTAAAAGCCGTGAGCTCGCAGGTCTTGAGTCGGAGGGCGAAGATTTTGATGATGATGAATCTACAGATTCCTCGGATTTTATATCTGTTCAAACGACCAGTGGTCCAAGCTTTAAGACTCATTGGATAGCTCCAGATTCCTGCGAGGATATGACCCGCGACCTTGCGCGTGATGCTTTTGTCCAAGGAGCTGCAGACAGGTATGGTACTAGCCAGCAAGTAAACAATGGAGATGTTCTTATTTTATTATGCCGGGAACCTGTAGCCGAGGAGCCGGAAGAGGGTAGCGAGCCGGAGGAGCCGGAGGAGCCTGAGCCCCCTAAGAAAATATGTAGATATATAGGACTAGCCTATAATACACTGGTTCATCCTGGATCTACCGAGCCACCAAACGAGGACGAGGAACTTATCTCTGCACCTGTTGGAAACTATGAAATATTTGTATGGAGCTCATGCGAATGCTCCGAGGAGCCTGCAGAAACTGTTGAAGTTCTTGTCTCGGGAGATTCTTCGGGAGATTCAGATTCAGATTCCAATAGCTATTTAAAACTAGGAGATGATGACAGCAGCATTTACGATAGCGGGGTATTAGATTTTTTAACCGATGTAGAGGTCGCTAAAGATAACGTTGAAAACCAGTATACCTCCAAGGGTTTAACAATTTCTAAAGATATAATAAAAAAAACCGCGGGGTTGTACGGCGGTCTTAATAATATCTCTACAAAACTGACTAATTGGTATGTCGATTATAAGAAATTAAAGATTAAAGTTAAAAGCGATGTAGGTAATTTAATGTCGTCCCCCGTACAAAGCGGGGGTTCTTTATCTACTAAACTACTTTCCGCAGGCGAATGTGGTAACTTAACTGCGACAGATCCTGAAGAACCGGAAGTATTAAGTATACTAGCCGCGGGATCTGGAGAGGATGCACAGGCTACTAAGTTTAATAAAAATATTAAAGTAAGCTTAGGAAATGTCATAACTTTTGATGTTTCAGAATTAGATGACGGGCCGCATGCTATACCATCAACCGACCTACAGTTTTCAGAATTAACTACCGGCGATGCTGCTGCCGCTGTAAATATATTCTTACCCACGATAAGCGATTCCGATGCCGGAAAAATTGTAACTGCCGTAGGTCCTTTATCGTTTCTTTCAAATTACGATGTTTCTATCGAAGCCCGCTATAGTGTCATATATGAATCTGAATCTGAAGGGGATGCGGAGTATAGAATTTATAAAAAAGAAGCTAGTCATAGCGGATTAACTTTTGCATCTGGTCTATTAACTGGCGCTGGTACTGCGTCCGAAGACGAAAATAAAGTTTTGCTTGGAGTAATTCGTGTATCCGCGATCCCCCTGACATACGGGTGCGATCCGATATACGGTTGTCAACCAGACCCCGCTGGTAAATTTTTTGATTCTTCCTGTGGTTCAGGCTGCGAGAATGAAGAGTTAATTCTTTCCTACAGGCCTTCAAATATCTGGGTGTATACAGAGTCGGCATATCAAAACGGAGAGTTTTGCTTTAATCTTGAATCGTCTCATGAATCAATTCCGGCTGGTGCGGATCTACAAAACCAATTCTATACGAATGAGGGTCATTTAAAGGCTGAAAAAGTTGGTGGAGAAAAAGTTGATAATTTTTATGTAAACAGTGATCTAATTCCGGAAAATAATATTTATTATGCTGAGAAAGATCCGTACGATGTATGTAATGCTGTACGGTTTGAACATTCATTTAGAAGGTACCGCGAAACTACATTAGACGATGGTTCGGGATGTTGGACTTTTGTTTCCGAACATACATACATCCTCGGGCAAGGAGACGATAGAACTGTAATATGCACTAATAACGGGCGTGTAGTTTCTAAATTAAATGCCGTAGGTATAAATGTTCCTGAGTATCAAGTTAACAATTTACCTATCGGTCAGGAATTTTATGTCGATAGCAGACCAGGAGATTATAACGGGATTTCTATTCCATCTACGGCACCTGGAAATACGGATGACCCCCCGCTTGGCGAGTGCTCAGAAACGGCTCAAATAGAACACCAAGCAAACGGAGATACTACCCCTTTTGACAAAACCATAGTATACCCTAAAACTACAGCTATTACCGATGTAAGTGTAACGTTAACACTCGACCAATATATAGGTTCCGGAGGAGGGGCC
>Ga0206677_10004021_pt1 | contig 12162 bp, 14 predicted proteins | sample M130m12015metaG_FD_155475 | JGI IMG/M metagenome (GOLD analysis project Ga0206677, IMG submission 155475) | Ammonia-oxidizing marine archaeal communities from Monterey Bay, California, United States - M1 30m 12015 | ecosystem: Environmental > Aquatic > Marine > Intertidal zone | place: USA... | reverse complement strand
CGGTTGAGGTTCAACATTAAGACAGAAGTGTCATTAGCGCTTACTGCGATACGCTTAAACTCATCAATCTGCTCATGATGCACGTTTGGTAGATCAGCCATGTTATTCTCCATATCGCTTTGTTGCATAAAGGTATGTAGCATACATAGAGTTGCGTAAGGCATATATAGTCAAGCCTTATGCTACAAAATTACAGGTAATATAGTTGTAGCGTTAGATCATACCTATAAGCAACAATTCGTGCGTGCTGCGCATGATAGTTTAACTTTGGGAGATCCGCTGTGTTTCGTAGTGATACACTTAACACAGCAACTCACTCAGCCGTTGATTAAGGTATGACAGATAAAGAACGCAAAAACCTGATAGCAACGTGGGGCGATAGGGCTCTACGTGATAAGTTTGAGGTCAACCCTTATAGCCTGACGCAAGAAGAGCTTGAGGCATTGCAGAGCTATGACAAGTTAGAGGTCAAGATTGGACGCTTGGTTAAAGATGTGCTTGTACAGAAAGCCTTGAATAACAACTTGCGATACAAGCTATAACTTAGGAGTACCCCACCACGCGAGGGCCAGGGTGGGTGTATGCGTATATATATGTACCCTGCAACCCACAGTTATTTGAGAAGGGAGACTTTAAACAACCAAAAACAAAAGAGGCTGAGCCACAAAAAGCCCAGCCTTAAAATTTGTACAGTAGCTCAGGAGAAGAAATCTTTCTACGGTGTAACTTTTAAGTTGGATCACTTTTAGTTAAACGCGGTCTGTAACCCCATTAGCGCCAAACTCTCATCATACTGCCTGAATGAGTGAAACCACGATACAGACCACACTAGAATAGCTATCCAGCTATACTGGGTGCAACAATCACATAGACCTTAGCCAACAATGCAGCAGCTATGATGATTAGACAAATTTGTGTTGTACGGTTTTGCATGAGTGGAGATTAACACAGTAAACCCTCAGCCAACCAGATAGAAAGATTTGCTGTACATGTTAGCAAAGCGTGGTTAGCGTTAACAGATAACTTTCTAACTAGTAATACACTGATCTAAATGCCGCATTTCTACGCATCACAATAAAGACCAATAAACTGGGATATTACACGATGGATACGCATGAAGATTTTCTGAGGTTCTCAGCAGTTTTAAGCCACTGCTACAACAGAGCTAAGGCTAATAAGCTGGGCCTCACCGTAGCATACGGTAGGAAGGCAGGATTATTGAACGAGCATAATAGACTGTCGCCATTAGGGTCTGTGGTGGGTAATGTTTTATTGCTTAAACAATCCTAAGGCCCGCAGGCAAGCTACCAATACTAAACCAGCGCCTAACCAAACTATCATACTCAACGTGATAGCTCAGAGAGCGCCACTTTGGATTGCGCCACTGCTGAAAGATGTACCGGATGTCATCACAGCAGCTGATGATAAGATACTTTCCGCGCTCTGATAGCCACAGACACGGGTAATGCTCGTGATACTCTGGGATGGTTATGACTTGGTGCTTCACGACTGAATTGCAAACTTATCATAGTAGTCTTGCAGCGAAGTGCCTAATTCGTCAGACGGATTGTACTTACCTGCAGATTGTACAAACTTCTTCATTCCGCTTTTGCCACCAAGGTGAGCTACTGCCCGTAGCCCGTCACGATTAAAGCCATCTGTGTTGAGGCCAAGCCCATCAATGGCTTTATCAATATCTGCAATATGCCAAGCCGCTACTTTATCCTGCAATGCGTTATCAGCTTTGAACACATCCTGAGTAAACGATGAGCCAGTGGCTTTCTTATAATACTGCAACCTAGCGTCACCAAACTGCAGCGCACCCACGTAACGTCTTCCGTCTGCAATAGTGATCTCAGCATTATTATCACCGCTACACCCCAGTCCTATCCATCGCAATGTCAGAGTTACCCGTTTAAACGATCTGATACGTGTTGTTAGCCTTCACGCCGAAGTTATTACGTCTGGCTCTCTGACGTACCTCATGGGCTGTAGTATCGCCTCCAACGGCAGCTATCAGGTTTACCTAATTGTATGAAAATACTCACATTCAATTGTATTCAATTGTATTCGTTTTCTTTTTCAACTTTTGGGTCTATATCAATTCCAACGGGAGAAACAAATATGCAAGTAATTTTATTTAATACGACCAATGGTAGCGCATTCGAAATGCAATTCTCAAACGCAAAACAAATGAAAAACTATTTGAAAGAAAATGCTGAGATTGAATTCTTAGGCGACAGCAACAGCTATTTACCTACTCGTCACCAACGGATGCAGTAGGCGGTTTGATAAGTTAGAGCAGCACCGCGTTTCGAGGCGTAATTTACCCAACCCCAGTCCCATCCCTCGCTACATCAGAGTTACCCTTCATACCGCGACCCGCAAATGTTTTTCACTTTAGTAGCCAAACTCCTCCGCACAACCCTCCATTGTTAAACTTGGGCGGTTGGCAGCGCACCAATCTATTTATTCTTGGCTGTAAGGTGGCTCAGTAAAAAACATTACCAGAAGAGTAAGGACAGCAACAAGGCCTACAGCAATTCCCGAAGCTGATTTGAGAAACTTTCCAATCATCTTTTTGTGAACCTCACCTCAAAGCCTGTTAGCTGCGTTCAACACTGTCTTGCCATACCACCTGCCACCTCTCGCTGTCGGTACGCTCATAGCGTTTAGCTGCATGGCTATCTCATCCCACGTGCTACCGCTCTCCCGCATTGAGGTGATAGTAGGTGCAATGGTCTTGGCACGAGCATCAGCCTCATCCCTCACAGCTTTGTGTCGGGCTTCTGCTTCTGGCCTTGCCCCACCAAGCTTAACACCACGAGCTTTAGCTGCTGCAAGTGCGGCTTTGGTACGGGTGGAGATAAAGTCACGCTCCATCTCAGCCATAATGCCATAGAAGTAGAGCATGTTCTTATCTGCGCTGGGCAGTGAAGCCACACGGAAGTCCAGCTTCTTATCTTTCATCAAGCCAGACAGATGGTGAATGTCTCTACTCAAACGATCAACTTTAGATACAATCAATGTGGCTTCATTCCTCTTGCAAGCATCAATAGCTTTAGCGAGTTCAGCACGGCTTTCTTTGCCGCCACTGTCCACCTCTGTGAATGTAGCAATCACTTTGTGTTCAATCATCTAGGTAGTTGTCCAAATAGAGTTGAACGTCACGCTCCTGCGCTTCTAAGCCAAGCCCCGACGCAGCTTGCCCCGTAGTGGATACACGAAAGTACCGAATAAAGCTTTGCATCACTAACGCCCCTCTCATTGCCTCTGAGGTATAGCTTAGTAGCAGGTATGTAAAACATCAACGATCATTCATATTACATAAATTTTGTTTGTTGATGTTTCTTTGGTGGGACACAATGATGCTTAGTTTAGACGGGGTACGGGCGTGGGCCACTGGGGGGTGCGGTAGGTATATGTATATGTGCTCTCACACAGATGCTGTCTGTTAGAGGCAGAGCTTAATTAAACTTGGAGCGGCGCTCCAAACTCCTCTTTGAGTATATCTCATCCCTATCGTAAAACTCATCAAATGATGGAATATCGGTCCCAAGCTCAACCCACGAAAGCTTACTCTTCGTAAAGATGTGCGCTAATGGTGGGAAGTTTTCAGCATTATCCAAAGTTGTTGTCTTAAAGACCAATATCTGGTCAGTTCCTATCGCTGCAAAGTGGCTAAACACTTGGTCACCACATCTCTCGCAACGTTGTATGGAGTGACCGCTACCACTACCAGATGGTCCCACCGTTGTAGTCAGCTTACCTTTATCCACTACAAAGTTACCTGCCTCTAAAAGTGAATGCACCACGAATGCAGATGCCGTGTAACGCTGGCATAATTTACAGTGACATGCATGGGTGAATAGAGGTTCATCGTTAATGTGGTAACGCACATCACCACAAGAGCAACCGCCTTCATGTCTTTCCATACCGAACCTCAAATCTGTTGTGCTACCACCCAACGATGACACTGCTACAGATCATAATCAACAATCACATGTCCTCAGGGTCCGCTTTAGGCAATGCACAGCTATAACAAGTTAGGGGTCGGAATTAAACGCTTACTTCGGAACGAGCTTGTTCAGAAGGCCTTGAGAAAAAGCCTCCTATATGTGCTCTCACTCAGATGCTGTATCTAAGAGGGCGATCTTTACCAGCCAGAAACAAAAGAGACTGAGCTAATACAGCCCAGACTTAAGTTTGTACATCTGTTCAGGAAGAAGAAATTTTAATTTCTACACGCTGCAGCTGAGCAGTTGGATCACTCGCATCTCTCACAGTAAGACTTCACATCACAAAAAGCCTTTGCTTAACTCGAAATACCAGTAAGCTATCCTGAATGTTCTTGGAAAATAAAAGGAGTCTGTTGTGAAGTACGCTGTTTATACAAAGTGGGCATGGGATAATGGAGTGCCATCTGCAAATGATTTACAATCAATGATGAGAGGCTTTAGAAATAGTAAAGGAGATGCTTTTGCCCCAGAAGAAGTTTTATGGTGGCAGATAGATGAGACACATCATCAGGCCGTAATAATTTACCCATCAAAAGAGGTTGCTGACACTGAACGCACAGCATTGGAAGCTGCACGTAAAGATTCCGCACAAGACAATAAAAACAGAATGGTAGAGGAATACGTTGGCCCTGTCGTGATGCAGCTAACAGAATTGTAAGCCCCAGAGGATAAGACACTACATTTTAGCAAATTACGCTAAGTTTTGAAATAGATGTGCTACTTCGTTTGAGTTAGATCACCTTGAGTTTAAACGTGGCCTCTAGCCCCATTGGAGCCAAACCCTCACGATATCACGATAACTGCCTAAACGAGCTAAAGCTCTCTACAGACCACCTTAACATGGCTGTGTGGGTTGTTTTAATGCTTGGGGAGTGTAGTCCTAACAGTGTAAAGCCCTTATATACTCCCTGAACGTGGGCCATAGAAGCAAGCGGAGTTATCCTAATGCAAATAAATGTTCTGATATTAACGCTTGGATGGTTAGCCTTTACGCTTGGTTTGATTATCACAATTATGGCGTTTTTTTACGACTTAACTGCGGATGGTGCAGGGTATCGTGGCGTGTTTTTGATATCAATGGGAATAGTAATACTTGCAGTGCAAAACAGAAGAAATAGAAAGCCTAGAAATAGGATCAAAGCCAGATCACCTTAAAGAACTTAAGAGAAGCTTGTCACCTACACCCATTTAACACTCTAAGCCAGCGCCTAACCAAACTATCATAATCAGTTCAATAACTCAAAATCTGTTATGAAATTTTAACTTTGGTTGACTTCTATCTTGTTAGAAATTTGTTCTTGCTAACAATATCTTGTGATCACAATTGAGTTTCGTGCTATGCTTGCAACAATAAACAACGAAACATATTTCAGACCTTAAATGTATCTGAAATTGAAGTTACGTTTGAGAAAATGGCAAAAAGCTATAAAAAATTGAGGCCGACAAATGACTATCGAAGAATACAATCGCTCGGGCGCTTACAAGTACGTTGCTTATGATAACGATGGTAAAGTACTGATTATTACATCTAGCAAGATCGCTTTGAAAACAGCATTCTACTCCATCAAATCACCCTAACACCAACAACTAAGCAGCTATGATGATCAGCCAGACTCTAACGCCGCTTTTGATAGTACAATTTTGTGGCCGATCCTTAAGTCTGTTGCGACCTCTTTCACTATAGGTGTCAAAGCTGCGAGGAACTCATCCTTGTTCGCATGGGTGGTGGATCGCTGTGGCTGTGACAGTGGCTCTGGGAATGCATCAGCCAGCACAGACTCTAACGCTGAAGCAAATACATCATCTGCTAATGGTGTACTTACTGGATCACGGCTAAACTCAGGGCGTTCATAGATCGCCTGCCCCATAGGTTGCGATGACTTTTGTTGCTTTGGCTCTGGGAAACTGACGGATAAGCAGGTCAGCGTCTTATTAGCAACCAAGGACAGTGTACTGCACAGTGCCCTGCTCTTCGGGCTGCTGACAGGCATGCGCTCGGAGGAGATCTGTGGGCTCATGGCGGAGGACATCACAGCCAAGGGGAACCTGGGAAGGTTTGTTAGCATCGTGCCAAACAAGGTCCACCAATAAGCTGACTTACGGGCTGTACTCGGCGGGGATTTCTGATGCCCAGAAGAGGGATATTTTGGAGCGGGTGAGAGTGCTGGAGAAGTAATCTACTAAGAACCAGCTCGAGTACAATCATTAATGCCCACCCTGCATCTCTGTCGAGAGGTGGGGTGGGTGCAATGAATTAAACCGCGCCGCTGCTCTAGATGAGTGGCCCCAATTATTGAGCGCATAGATTTAGGCTGCATCAGCAATCTGATGCGACTTCTCATTAGTTTAACAACTCCTGGTCGAGGCTACCAAGTGGAGCAGTTGTGGGGTTGGTTGGCGAGGTCTGTGGGGTAGGGCGAAGAGCGAAGGCGCCTTGTTTGATTGTTCCTTTGCCATACTGAACTGTACTAATTGACCTGAACTATAACCTCGTTTCTACGCAAAAAACCCGGAGTGCTGGGATCATTATAGAATAGGTACTTGGGTTTGGACTGCACTTTGTAGCCTGCTTGCTCAAGCCACTGCAGGAGAGTTTTAGTTTTATCGCGTAGCATTTTCTCATTGGCTTTACCGCTGAACCTAATAACTGCTGCGCTCATCGGCTCTAGGTCTTCTGTATAGATTGAAGAGTCCTGTGATGCAGGTAAATTAGCCTTATCGTATTTTGATGGCATTGAGAAAGAAATTACCCAATCGTCTTCATTGTCTCCTGCAGACTGGATTACTGGCGCAGTCATTGAGATCTTGTCGCCATCTCTGTCTTTACCTCCAATGAAGCGAACCAAAGGACGGAAGCCTTGCCGAATAGACTGATACTGGTCGCCTCGCACCTTTACTGATTGCAACAGAATCCTATCGTATTGACGGATCTCAATATTGCCATCTTTGAATAGCACTTTGTACGATGGCTGTTCGAGAAACTTTGGCACTAAGTACCATCCACCCAAAGCTACGACGGTTAGAACACAGACTATAATGATGGGTATTTTAAGAGCCATTTGTTCGGGTCAACATTCTTACAAAGGTGCATTAGGAAGGATCAGACGACAATGAATATCTCTTGGTATCAGGTGTGCAACTGCAGCTGCCTAAGGATTCCGGTGCCCCCACACGGACACTGGTTCCCTAGTAAGGCATCAGTCAACACACCGACACAAGTGATAACAGAAGCTTAGCTTTTGATACTATAGGCTGTCTAGGGCACTTTTGGTGGCCTGAGATAAATAGGGTCCCATAGATAGCAAATGAGGCCCCAGGCGCCTTTGGTTATCTTTGGTTTCAACAAAAGGGGACTAAAGGGGCTATTGTTGTTCTTGTTGTTGTCCATTGGTTAACGATTGCGTCTATGCGCGTGTTGCGCAGTAGTTTTCTATAGACTTCATTGGTGGACTTAAACTGTCTTAGAGTTACTGAAAGTACATGGGCAACGGACGCACAGACGCATTCCATGAGATTTAGGGACGAGAAGCGATAGAAAATCGAACATACAGCATTACAGCCAGACGGATAATCTAGGGACTGGTTTTAAAGTAGCCAAACGGAGAGTGGGTTGTCATTTACTCACTTTACCAACTCACCCTGACCACTTCAACCAAGTTTAATCTGACAGTGCCTGCTCGAGAAAATATTACCATGCCTAGAAATCTCATGCGACATCAGGTTAACCTCTTCTCAACTAGGAGTAAGAAATGCAAAACGCACGGTTTGTTGGAATTGATATAGGCACAACATCCGTCAAAGCCGCCGTGGTGGATGAGACTGGGCAAGTTGTTTCGCGTTTTTCGCAAAGCTATGTAACGCAGCGGCGAACAGGTGGAATGGTTGAGCAAGACCCATTGGACTGGTTGCGTCTAGTCCATCAATCCTTGGCCGAGATGGATCTAGAGGGTGTTGTCGCAGTCGGCCTGACCAGTCAGGTGAACACCCACGTATTCGTGGCGGAGGACGGCGAGGCCTTGCTGCCTGCCATCGTTTGGCAAGATGGACGCGCTCAGTCTATTGCGACCGAATTAAATACTCACGTTTCAACAGAAGACAAACTGGAATGGTGGGGCGCACCGATGCCCATTGACGCCAGCCACGCGTGTTCTCGGATGGCATGGGCCGCAATGAACGAACCTGACATTTGGGAGCGTACACGCTGGGTGATGTTGCCCAAGGACTATGTCACGTTTCATCTTACGGGCTTACCCGTCACCGACGCAGTGTCCAGTATTGGGCTAGTCGATCAGAATCTCAATTACGTGCCTGAAGTCCTTGAGCTGGTAGCTGGAGCCCGTGACCGTGTTGCGCCACTAAACGGTATCATGCAGCCTGTTGGCCAGATCAAGGAGGGACTGCTTAAAGGTACCCCGTTGATTTGTGGAACGATGGATGCCTGGGCCGGGCTTGTTGGCGCGGGCGGTGCACAAGACGGCACGTCGATGTACTTGAGCGGTACCAGTGAGATCATGGGGATTTCATCGCAAACCGTAGTTCCAACTTCCGGTGCCATTGTGTTTCCAGACTACGATGGTATCCGCCTTCATGCTGCTCCGACGCAGTCCGGCGGAGACGCAAAGATCTGGTTTGCCGAGTGCCATGGTTTGACCCTGGATGGAATGACGGCGCTAGTCGCTAGAACACCAGCCAGCACCGCAACCCCGATGTTTCTTCCTCAGCTTCAAGGTGAACGCGCCCCACTTTGGGATGCTGATCTTCGCGCCGCGTTTTTGGGTGTAAGCCGATCAACAGGCCAAGGGGATTTCGCGCGGGCTGTATACGAAGGCGTTGCTATGGCCGCGCGGATGGGGCTGGAGACATTGCAAGCTTCGGCGGGTGTCAAAAGTGATGTGATCCTTTGTGGCGGCGGCGGTTTCCAATCTGCCCCTTGGAACCAAACCCGCGCGGACATTCTTGGAGTTGAACTGCGCGTACTTGCCTCAGCCGAACCTGGAGTTCTAGGGGCTGCGATGATGGCGGGCGTCGGTGCTGGCCATTTCGCGCACATCAACGAAGCCGTTGGAGCATTGGCTAGATATGATCGCGCGTATTCGCCCGCCCCCAATCACCGGGCACGGTCGGAAGACCTTTATGCGCTTTACCGAGATGCAATCACACAATCGGGAGCTCTAGGGAAACGGTTAAATCAGGTAAACGCTCGTTAAACTTGCCCTTTTTCGATAGCGCGGTAACAATGGAGCAAACAAGGGAGAGAAACATGACAAAATTACTATCAACGGCTGCTGCACTTGGTCTTTTGGCGTCTAATGCGTGGGCTGAAACTGTTACAGTGATTACACCGTACCTGTCGCAACCTGGCACGCAGGCTTACGTTGAGGGTTTTGAAGCTGCTGCAGCTGAAAAGGGCTGGGACGTGAACGTGATCGACACCGCGGGCGATGTGGCCGCTGTGATCAGCCGCCTCGAGGATTCTGTGACGCAGAACGTCGATGCGATTGTAATCAACGTTGATCCGGCACAGGTACACGTCGGACTACTCGCAGCCCAAGAGGCAGGCATTCCCGTTGTTGGGATGGACGCCGGTTCTGACCCACTGATCGCAGCGAACGTGACATCAAACGGCTACGCGATGGCAGCCGAAACATCCGTCTATGTGGCCAACCGGATTGGTGGCGAAGGCAAAGTTGTCATGTTCGTCTTTGATGCCTTCCCACCCGTTCAAATCCGTGGCGTCGTCGCAGACGCAATCTTCGGCAACTTCGCAGACATCGAAGTCTTAGATCGTGTCACGCCAGATGTATCTGATGGCGGCATTGCCGACAGCCGCGCACAAATGGAAGCCATCCTCGCAGCCAACCCTGAACCCGGCAGCATTGCTGCAGTTTGGGCTGCTTGGGACCAACCCGCTCTGGGCGCATTGCAAGCGATTGAAGACGCAGGACGCGGTAGCGAGGGCATCGTGATTACTGGGATCGACGCAAATCCGCAGGCACGCGATGCGATATCAGCGGGCGGCAACTTTGAGGCCTCCATTGCGCAAGACTTTGCAGGTATCGGATCGACAGCAGCGGATGTTGTAGCGCGTCTTTTGGTAGGCGAAACCTTACGCGAAAGCGTGATTTACGTGCCGACCCAGCTTGTGACTTCCGCAAACGCAGCCGAGTAAGCCGCAAAGTGCGTCGTCTTGAATTTCGCAACATGTGCAAAGCCTATGGCGCTGCAAAGGCGTTGGATGCTGTGGACCTATCACTTGAGGGCGGGCAGGTTCACGCGCTAATGGGTGAAAACGGGGCGGGCAAAAGCACCCTGATAAAACTGTTGGCAGGTGTGGTGCCTGCCGACAGGCTGACAGCAATGGTTGATGATACCGATATAGCACTGATCTCTGCACAAGACGCGCAGCGGGCAGGCTTTCGGTTTATCCATCAAGAATTGAACATCGTTCCGCAGATCTCCGTGGCTGAAAATATGCTTTTGGGTCGCACCTTTCCGCGCCGCTTTGGGTTCGCTGTTGACTGGCGGCAGGTCCATGAACGTGCTCGGGAGGCTTTGGCGTTTTTGGGCGTAGACCATATTGATGTAGGGGTTTTGGCCGGCGAACTGAACACCGGCGACCGCATGTTAATGAAGATCGCCGCCGCCTTTGTCAGTGATCCTGTCAGCGACGAACGAGCTCTTTTATATGTGCTCGACGAGCCAACAGCAGCGCTGACGAACGCGGAGTCCAAACTACTATTTGACGTGATCGCCCGGCTGGCGGCCACAGGGGCTGCGGTTCTTTATGTCTCTCATCGAATAGATGAGGTTTTGCGTATTTGTGACGCAGTGACAGTGCTGCGCGATGGGCGATTGGTATCGTCTGGGCCTACAACCGAGACGGATAAGGTCCAAATTATCCGGGACATGACAGGACGCGATGTCTCTGACACCTATCCAGCGGCGTCAGCAACACCTAGGCTAGACGTCATCGTGGAGATGAATGACGTATCAGCGGGGCCACTATCGGGTATAAATTTCGAATTGCGCGCAGGCGAAGTGATTGGCATCGCTGGTCTTGCCAATGCTGGGCAGAGTGCGATTTTGAAAACCTTCATGGGCCTTCATTCAGTGAGGCGCGGTTTGGCCCAGTTGCAATGCAAACCGCTTCCACGTTCGCCGGAGCAGGCATGGCAACGCGGGATCGCATACTTGCCAAGAGAGCGTCGCTCGGAGGGGTTGATGCTGAACATGTCGATCCGCGCAAATATTACCTTGCCGCATTTAACAGGCCTGAAAGCGAGCGCCAGCCGAGAACGGCAGATGGCCGATGTTCTTAGTAGCCAGATGCGCCTGAAGTGCAAACATCTTGACCAACCCGTTACGCAACTGTCGGGCGGCAATCAGCAAAAGGTGCTTTTTGCGCGCGCGCTCCACGGACTGCCCAATCTGTTGTTGCTCGATGAGCCCACGCGCGGCGTTGATGTAGGCGCAAAATACGACATTTATTGCACCGTACGTGAGGCCAGCGCCAAAGGCTGTGCGATTTTAATGACGTCATCAGATCTCCCAGAGCTGTTGGGCATGTGCGACTGGATCCTCGTTCTTCACAATGGACGACAAGCCCATAAGCTGGATTGTGACGGGCTGACCAGTTCTGAACTACTTTCACATTTCTATGAAGACAAAGCAGCATGATCCAAACGCTCCGACAGTCCGGAACTCTTTTGGGATTCGCCGCAATCCTGATTTTTCTAACGGCACAACTGCCAGACACGTTTCTGACAGCACGGAACCTGATTAACATTTCCCAACAGCTGTCCATGCTCGCCGTAGTGGCCGCAACGATGACGATTGTAATGGTAATGAATGACTTTGATCTTTCCGTCGGATCAATGGCGAGCCTTGCAGGGGTCGTCGCAGCCGTTTTGTTTGCGGCCGGGTTTCCCGTGTCCGTTGGTTTGCTGGCAGCATTGGGTGTCGGATTATTGGGAGGGGTGTTCAACGGGTTTCTCGTCTCAGTTTTAGGAATTCTACCCTTTGTCGCAACCTTGGGCACTTTGACCGTCTTCAGTGGCACTGCCTTTCTCATCAGCGACGGCAAAACGGTCTTTGGGCGTGATATTCCTGCCAGTTTCTCGGGCTTTGCTCGCGCAGGAGTTGA
>Ga0206677_10004018_pt1 | contig 12167 bp, 4 predicted proteins | sample M130m12015metaG_FD_155475 | JGI IMG/M metagenome (GOLD analysis project Ga0206677, IMG submission 155475) | Ammonia-oxidizing marine archaeal communities from Monterey Bay, California, United States - M1 30m 12015 | ecosystem: Environmental > Aquatic > Marine > Intertidal zone | place: USA... | reverse complement strand
ATGGTTTTGATTATTGGCCCATATCCTCACCGCTCATTGAAGAATTTGGTTCGGGCCAATCCTGCTATCCGCTTGATTCATGATCAGCGGCCAAGGGTAGAATCTCGGAAAAAATATTCAAATCAAATTTACACCCACCTGTCAGGGGTATTGCGATCAAGATTTGATCGTGAAGAACTTTTGGGGACAGTTACGGTTCACAGAGTGGATAAAATTGGCATGACCTCATGGTTATCAAGCGTTTTTGAATCAATTGAATCATCCTCCGAAAACACTTATGAGTTTAACAGAAAAGCATCTCTTCAACTGATAAATACTTCAAAAAATGCTGAGCGAGACACGAGTAAAATCTCTGTGGTCATTGACCAAATCAACCTTGAGCACGGGATTGAGAAGACTCATTCACTTCTGATGTTTACACTGATTAACTTTGAGTTACAGGATGAAACCCAAGACAAGAAATACACGCGAGACTTGTTCGTCGCCGCAATTCGTTCTCTTGGTAGGACAAATTTTGCGCACATGGTTGAACTTGCAGAATGGAGAATGCACCGCTATCAAGATGAACGCGCTGCAAAATCCGTGATTCAGTTTCTCCGAAACGCAGAACGCGTTGAAGAAGCCACATCCTATCTGAAATATGTGAAGGATGAAGCATGGAAAAAACGAGAAATTCAAACTGTAACTGAGCGTATGCGGAAACAATATGGGATCGTAGGAGGTGATTCAAAAGATTTTGAAACGATGGAGCCCTTTGATGTCCAAACCATTGTTCGCGCAGAATTGGAACTGGGGGCGTTCCACAGGTTGGAGATTGAACTGAGGAGGCCAAAGGGTGGCGTTAATCGTAAAATTAAGGTCCTTCATAATATCCTCAAAGCGAGTGTAGAACTGCATAACCCACTTCTTTACGATTTGGTGTTAAAATATGGTTTATTTGAACATGATTCAGTACATTTAGCTAGAAGGTTGAATACATTCCTCCTTCTTTATGGAGATTACTCTTCTGCAATACGAGCCCTTGAATTGGGGCCGGTTGAAAAATTGGAGCCTGAAATACGAAAGACGATGACAATTTCTGCAAAAATCAACAACACTTGGTTAAACTCCATCGGGCCCTTTTCGACAAAATCTTCCTTCAAATCAAAATCCAATACGGTACTCTATTTGGCTCACATGGCCTTGCCTTTTGAGAGCGCAGGATACTGTACCAGAACCCACGGTCTACTAACGAATCTAGCAAAATATAATCCGAAGGTTTCGGTACAAACGCGACTTGGTTATCCTTTGGATAAAGGGAAATTACGTCATTTGAATGAAGACGATGTCAAATCAAATTTCACTATTGACGGTTTGGTGTATTCGTATGAGAAAGCCATAGACCCAGGGATTGCCGATTCCGATGAAGTCGCATACATTGAACGAGCAGCCCTTGCTTTGATTGAGCGAGCACGCTCGACCCACCCAGCCCTCATACAAGCAGCATCAAACCATATTAACGGGGCTATAGGCCTTACAGCAGCCCGTGCGCTAGGGCTTCCATTCGTTTACGAGGTGCGGGGCTTCTGGCACATGTCACGAGTCGCCCGCCAACCCCACTTCTTCCATCACGCAGACTACCAGGCCATGGATAAAGCCGAACTGGCTATTTGTATGGAAGCGGATTTTGTTCTTGCCATTACACACGCAGTGAGACATTACCTCATTGACAAAGGAGTTAATCCAGAGCGTATACTTGTATTACCCAACGGAGTTGACACACAACGATTTACACGAATTGAGCCCGATCTAGCACTCAAAAGAGAACTCAATATTGGCGAAGGAACAGTCATTGGATACGTTGGCTCATTTGTCAAGTACGAGGGACTCAACCTTTTGATTGAAGCATTTGCAAAATTACATCAAAGTCATATCAATACATATTTGCTCTTGGTGGGAGATGGGGAAACACGAAACGAACTTGAAAACATGGTTGTTGATCTCGGTCTCGGAGGCAATGTTCGCTTCACAGGGCGAGTCCCTCACGAGGATGTCAATCGCTACCACAGCATCATAGACATTGCACCGTTCCCCCGCACACCGGACATCGTTTGTGAGTTCATCAGCCCTCTCAAACCATTTGAATCCATGGCGATGGGCCAAGTGGTTGTTGGTTCTGATGTTGCAGCCCTTCGTGAAATTATCACCGATGGAGAACACGGCCGCTTGTTTAAGAAGGGAAATAGCCATCATCTCTCTGAAGTTCTCGCATCTCTTGTTTCGGATCCCGATGAAATGAATCGTTTGAGAGTATCCGGCCTAAATTGGGTCAAGGAACATCGGGATTGGAGTACACTAGCATCTTATCTTCATGATGTCCATGACTCAATTCTTTCCGATAAACCAATGCCTAATCTAATTGGTTCTGGACAAGCCTTGTCCATTCTGAATGGAAAAGTTTTGTCTGTCATAGATGGGAAACCTAATTTGATGGTGATCATGGACGAATTTTCAACTACAGCATTATTGGCTGATGCCAACCTTATCCAACCTACGCCACAAAACTGGCGTGCGTTGCTTGATGAAAACCGTGTTGACATGTTAGTTGTCGAATCGGCGTGGGAGGGAAATAACGGCGCATGGCATCACAAGGTTGGCTGGTACAGCGAGGAAGAAATTGCCGATCTCAAACGTCTAATTGAGGCTTGTAGAGCCCAGAACATTCCCACGGTGTTTTACAACAAAGAGGACCCCGTACACTTCAATCGGTTCTCAAAAACGAGCGCGTTATTTGATCATGTTTTCACTACCGACGAAGGCTGTATTTCAAAATACGAAACACTGGAACATTCTTCTATTCAGTCTGTTGATTGGATTCAGTTTGCAGCCCAGCCCGATGTTCATCACCCATACGACGTGATGTTGTCCGATCGTAATGACATTGCGTTCGCAGGCACCTATTACGCAGGAAAATATCCCGAGCGATGCGAGAAAATGGACATGCTCTTTGACGCTTCCAAAGACCACGGGCTTGTGATTTATGACCGGCAATCCGACGGAGGCAACCCACAGTATGTATTCCCTAAACGCTTTTCTTCTCATATTCGTGGTAAACTCGAATATCAAGAGATGTTGCAAAAGCACAGAGAGCACAGAATTTTCTTAAATGTTAATTCTGTTGAAGATTCGCCGACCATGGCTGCTCGTCGCATTTTTGAGATTCCCGCATCTGGAGCTTGCCTTGTAAGTGGCCCAGGCTTGGCCGTCCGAGAAGTATTTGGAAATACCGTTCCAATGATTTACTCCATCGAGCAAGCTAATGCGACCTTCGCCGCTTTGAAAGCGGATGAGGGATTTTTGCGTTCTACGATACAAAATTCACGACGTATCGTTCTAAAGGGACACCTCAACAATCACCGGTTGGAGAAGATGCTAAACGCATCAAGTCAGACCCTCCAGCCCTATCTTGTAGCACAGACCGTCATTGTCAGTGACACATTAACATCAATCCGCGACATATGTCTATGGTTTGCAAGACAAGAGATCAATTTCGAACATCTTGTATTGCCTTCCACTCCCGCAACAAAAGCCGAGGAACTTCTCATCAAACTTCTCCAAAGTCGTGGGTTGACGGTTTCTTTTGAAGAGGTTAAAGCTTCAGATTCGCCAACCATCTATATTCGCAATGTGACGGCATTTGATCATCATGGCCTTGACGCGTTGTTTAGTGAGATGCGAGCTACGCCACACACGGTCCACTTCAAATCATCATCTGGTGAGTTGTTGGCGACCTGCAAACAAGCAAATTCTAATGTTGAGGTTGTCATAGAGCATCTTGTTCCATTCTCGTCCTCCGGGAAGTTGATTTCAACCATAACAGACCACACATTTACCAAGGCCCCTTCCACGATATTGATCGCTGGTCACGATCTCAAATTCGCTATGCCAATCGTTGAGGTCATGGAAGAGATGGGCATTCGCGTATTGATTGACAAGTGGGATAATCATAATAAATTCAATTCTGAAAAATCACGTAATCTTCTCAAAGAGGCGGACGCAGTGTGGTGTGAATGGGCGTTAGGGAATGTACAATGGTATTCGCATGCCATTGAACCCGGAACGCCCCTCTTTGTTAGGTACCACCTTCAAGAGCGAAATTATGAGTTCCTAAATGATTCAAAACAAGAAGCGATTTCAAACCTTGCCTTCGTTTGTCAACACTATGAAGAAAGCGCACGTGCTATCGGTCAAATTCAGAAAACCACGAAGACCTCTGTTATCCCTAATACCATGAATATTCGAGGCTCTTACCCACGTAAAAATGATAATTATTCGATTGGCTTTGTAGGAATGGTCCCTGCTAGAAAGCGTATTGATTTGGCGCTTGACCTTCTTGAAGAACTCCTTCAGCATGATCTACGATACAAACTCAAAGTTGTTGGAAAAAACCCAGAGGAATACGATTGGTTGATGAAGCGTGATGATGAACGTAAGTACTATGAAACCATCAGAACGAGATTGGAATCTAATCCCCACCTTAAATCCAGAGTGGAATTTCTAGGATTTGTTGATGACATCAGAGAATTTTATTCATCTGTAGGCCATGTGATTTCAACAAGCGATTTCGAATCGTATCATCTCACTTTAGCAGACGGACCAGTTCATGGAGCAGCAGCCCACTCTTTGAGATGGGATGGTGCCGATAGTATCTATACGAAATCTTGGTTAAATGAAACGGTATTAGAAATTGCTGAATCAATACGTGCTCAGAATGATCAAAACATCACAGCTTACGAAGCGGAAAAGCAAAGCCATCATTTGGTTCCTCAAATGAGTCCTGAGATTGTTGCATTATCAATCATTCAAGCCATAGGAGGTGAATCCAAATGAATGAATTCATAATTCATCGACATCGTAACCATTCCAAAATGGGACGGTATTTCCATACAAAAAGCACCTATGTGGATTATCATTGGATTCCTGCGAAATCTTGGACTCCTAATACGTATACTCTTGTGAATTTTTTGGGGTATGACAGAAATCTGCCTCAAGATCTAATTCAAAACGATTCCTACAATTTATTGTGTATTGTAGACCGAAGTGGATTGCACAGCCGTGGGAGTTGGTACTTTGGGAAAAAAGGCGTTCCTACAACGTTGAATTTCGTGGTGGATTTTATCAAACAATTTTGCTTGGCTGGACTCATAGACAAAAATAACATTATTTTTTCAGGAAAGGGCATGGGAGGGCATATGGCGCTATTTTGCCAACAAAAGTTTGGTTCTTTTATTTCAATTGTTCATAACCCTACAACAAACCTAGTTCAATCAAAATACTTGGAGAATAAAAACGCAACCCTTTTTTCAGATATTTTTTCAAAGTCTAAAGTTCATAGTTTTCAGGATCTTGTGAGGTTGATTAAAGAAAATAGTTCAGCCCACAGTCAAATTTTCCTGACCTCTGATCATGATACCAATTCTGTATTTTACATTGAACAGATTATTCCTCTTTTGACCCTAAATAACGTCTCAAATTTGGGGAGAAATCAACTGTTGTTTGATGCTATTTTTCGACTACTGGATGTAAATCTGCCCTCCATTGTAAAGAAGTTCGATATTGTTCGTAAGCGACCACCATTACCATCTTCAAAGATCTACCCCATAAGCATCAAGATATCTTCCCGCCCAGAGTACCACATCGATAAGGATTTTCGATTTAACCATGATCCATACGAAGATAGATCTTGGCGATTTTGGTTTCAAAATCTTTCTTGGTTGGAAGAACATTTACAGTCATTAGGGGACGAGGAACAACAAAAGAAACAATTTGAAACAATCTATTCAACATGGATACACCATACTATTCCAAATAAAAAGCACGATGAAGAATTTTTCTATCACGACCATTCACTTGCATACAGAGCAATTCATCTCATGAATTGTTGTAAGTTTGCTTCCGAAAAAATTCTGCCTTATGTCAAATCTCACATTAATGATATCGGAACCTTGTTGATGTCCCCTCTGGAAGATAATTCGCTTTCAAACCATTCTTATGATCAAGCGATTTCTTTGTTTCTCATCGCATATCAGCTACATAATGACGATGAGCGTAAACCTGTTTGGGAAAAAGTGGCCTTAGAGCGATTGAAAAGAGAACTGGAGTATTCATTCACGCCAGATGGAGTGCATGTGGAAAACTCCCCTTCTTATCATCATGGAATGATCACTAATATCCACAAATCCCTGACAAAGGTACTCAAAATAAACCAACATCCAGAGATTAAAAAACACCTTGAAGATTTGGAACATTCAATACCATTCCTCCGATGGATTATTCGTCCAGACGGAAAAGTCCCCTCCATCGGCGATAGTGAGGAAAAACAAGTTTCAACCAACCTGGCCCGTAGTATAGCACCCACTATTTTTCAAAACAAGGCGGAGGGAATGCGCGTTTTTGGTGAAGGCTATGCAATATGGCGCTCTGATGAAAATAACTTCCACATGACGCTCAAATCATGTCAGCATGGACGCTTTCACCGGCATGATGATGATTGTAGCATAACACTTTGGTCCAATGGAATGAACTTGATTCATGATGCAGGCTTACTGTATTACAAGGAACGGGACCCAGATCGAATTTTCGTACGTTCAGTAAAAGGCCATTCTGGATTTGAGGTTCCAAATGTTAAACCAATTCGAAATATGCTTAATAGAAGCGCCCAAAAGGCATCGGTCAAGGCTCTATCAGAAATGAAGGCCGTTGGATCTCAGGGGATGTACTCAAATCTGCGTATGAATCGAACGATACATAGCGATTTCAACAAGGTGATTATTGATGATCAATTCTGTCAAACATCAATTGACAAAGGCGTGAAAGTAAATTTTTTGATTTCAAACGATTGGGATATTGAACTTTTATCGGACAGAGTTGTGCTTTCCAATGGGAAAAAGACTTGGTATTTCTTGGTCGGAAATGAAGAGCTTATGAGTTCTGCAACAATAGAGAAAGTAATCATTTCGAGGCTCAAAAACAAAACCGACCCAGCACATAAGCTGAGTTTTTCACCTAAATCCTTGAAAACACGACTTGTGATTCAGCTAGACGAGGATAGGATGTCTGAACAGAAAAATATTCAAAGGAAAATCACTCTCCGCCACGAAAAATTTGGCAACACGGAATTGGTGCTCCCAATTGATTGGTCAATGAATCCACATGGTAACAAAAATTGGATGCATCATCTGAATTCATTGAGATGGCTGGATAAGCATCACCCAATAGAGGAAATTTTCATAGACTTCTACACTTATCATTTTGTGAATAAAAAACGCCATCCGTATTTTAATACGCGAGCAGGCGATCACACAATTTCAATTCGTCTGATTAAATGTTGCAACATATATGGTCAAGCATCTTCCTCATTGAGATTATTACTTGAAAAAATCATGCGATTTGACATTTCTAGTTTGATGAAGGAGAGGGTATACCGTATTGGACATAACCATGGCCTCATGGCAGATGTTGCATTACTTCAAGCAACGAAAATGAACAAATATTGTTCTGGAATCATTGATACGCACCATGTCCAAAAAAGGGCAAAACAAACTCTCTCGAAAATGTTCTTCCCTAACGGACTAACCAAAGAGCATTCCTTGTCGTACCAACTTTGGAACTTGAATTATGCTAATGATTTTTTTAAGGAATCAAGCAATGTCAATCCTGCCGAGGTAATTGAGAAGCAGGAATATCAAAAATTTTCGAAGGAATTCATTGATCATTTTCTGATTGACTCGACCTATCAATTCCCAATTGGTGATTCATTCCGCAAACTCAATGCCGATCTGTATGAAAAGGTATTTTCATCCAAACCACAAACTGTATCTGGCACGTATCATAACGATCAGTTCACATCAATACGTTATCAAAATCAGTATTCGCAAATGGCCCATGTAACATTAGTTTCCGGATATAATTCCCACATTCACAAACAAGACGACGATCTTTCGTTTTGTCTAGCGATTGACGGTAAAATCATTATCGATGATGGTGGATACACAGATACAGCAACAGTAGAACAGTATGCGTTCCTTGCATCTACTGATGCACACTCAATGTTGACATTGCCGGGGATGGGATTTCTCGAAAACCAAGGCAAAGGTGAATCAAGAGTAAATCCAATTACAGAGATCGCCGGCAACTACTGTCTTTCAGGAAGCCATCAACGGATATCAGACACACTGATTGGGCGTGAAGTACTGGCAACTCCCCATGGCATCATAATCAATGATAGCGTTGAAACATCAGAGAAACTTGAATCACAGATTGTTAAGCGAAGATTTGTCATCAATCCAGATTTTAATTTTGAGTTACTTGACGCACGCGCCGCGAGCATAACAGACTTGAATGGAAAAGAGGTTCTCCTCGTTCAATCAAAGGATGCTACATTTACGCCTTTCTTGGAGGGGGTTTACGTGGGACTGGATAAACGACATACAGAGATCCTCAAAGGGTTCGATGTGATCTGTGATGTCCAAAAAATGGAGTCAGTCCAAATTTTTTTCAAAGGATCTAGATGATTCAAGTATGACGAGATGGTCGTAATGGGAGAACGATTGATGCTATCATCAAAATAATCTGTTCTGGTGATGATTATGATGAGCTATTCCGAATTTCAAGACATGGAACTAAACAAGTTATTTTGCAATAATGTATTGATTGTCCAAAGCAGAATCAATATTGATAAAAAAATCAGCAGACTAAGCCATGCCTTTAGGTACAATCACGATCTTTGCGGCAAATATCACCTCTTTTCAGATGCCCCAATGCTTGAGACGAATACGTCTATCTCCATTTTTTCAGGATACGCACTCAACCAAGACGTATTTATTGGACCTCAAAACTTTAGCAGTTACGCCTTCCAGGAGGATTATATCGGCAACTATCTTTTCGTCGAGTTTGATAAGGAAAAACTCACCCTCAGCATAACGAGTGATTTCTTCACCAATGCTATGAAATTCATTTACAAAGATGAAGACTTTGTTCTATTTTCAAATAATTTACCTCAACTGCTTCTAGCAATTCATGAGTTTATTCCTAAGGTGGCCTACGATTTTGATAATATCAATTTCAATCTAAGAATCGCCCTTGAGGTCAGTAACTCCGATAATTATTTTCCATATTTCAATCAGTTCAATATCGAACGAAACGAAATTATTGGTTACGAATATGTTAAACCGTTTTATGATTTATTTTTTGACGAGGCAGGACGACTTTCTTACACTAAGAAAGAAATCATCTGCGATAGGCAGCAGAATCATACTCTAGATCATTATGTGAGCGAATCTAAAAAAGAAATGATTGGTGCCTACAAAGCGTTGATAGAACAATTCCCAAATTATGAGTATTGTTCCGATTTAACCGCTGGTGCAGATAGTAGATGTCTACTATCCCTCTTCCTCGAACATGGCGTTCATGATATGAAATACCAAGTTCAATTGAAGGGGAAAAAAAGTGTCGCCTCAATCGGAATGACCGACGCGTATTACTTTCAGTATTTTAGAGAGAGATTTGAACTAAGTGGCGTAAGTTTGTCAAGCTATATTGATGGATTTTATTCCATGGAAGAATTTGAGCTATTGGAAGAACATTTTTTCTCGAGAAATCCGCATCAATATCAAGGCATCGCGAACAATCTAATTTACGATAAACTATTGCTCTTTAGAGGTGGATATGGTGAGATTTTCAGGAATTATCTGAACTTTGTGTCCTCAAATGAGGTGGAAGATTATTTCCGTAGGCAAATAAAATCCGATGAATTGTACATTGAAATCAAAAGATTTCTTTCTGACAATTATGGCTTTTTGACTCAAGACCTTTGTCAACAACACAATCTAAACTATGTTTTTTTTAGACAACGAGAAACTGTTGTTTACAATAAAATCAAATATCCATTCTACAATCTGATTCAATCAAAAAATATGTATTTCGCAAGAAAAATTTCTAACCTTGCAGACGACAATTATGCATTACTCAAGAAGATTTACACTGAAGAACTCCGACATGTAAACATCAACAATCGAAATAGAATCACAGATTCAGTTTCCGTCGAGAGCATTAATATCGATCCACTTTACGAAATGAAGGTGAACGCGGACACCATTAGTAAAGGCCTTAGTATAAACAGGAAATTAGGGGACGATTATTTTTTTGATAAACTTCTTTCCAACCTTGATTCAATAAAACTAGAGTACCTAAAAAACCATCAAGATGATCAATCTGTTTTGGACTTGATTGTTTCAATCAAAAGAAACAGGGCCTCTTTCAATAACTGGCGAATTAAAAATTTGCATTACAGGATAAAGAAAATAAAGTGCACTCTTGAACTCAATTGTCCAAATCCATGTATTGATTAGGCCGGAAAGAGTGCTTCTAATCATTCGTATCTTTTTGTCCATTAACATAAAGATCGAGACCCAACTCAACATCGCCTTCATGTCGTACTGAGCCACGTTCGAGAACAATTATTCGGTGACAAATTGTCTTCAACATTCCCAATGAATGAGATACAATGACTACGGTTCCAGATTCAGAAATCATTTCCTTCACCCGCTCTTCGCTTTTCTTGCGAAACGAAGCATCACCAACCCCCAGCACTTCGTCAATGAGGAGTAAATCGGGTTTGAATGAAGTAGCCACTGAAATCCCTAATCGCGATTTCATGCCGGAAGAATAGGTACGAATAGGGCGGTCAAAGTGATGCTCAAGCTCAGCAAAGGACTGGATTTCTTCAATCAAGTAGTCAATTTGTTCCGTGGATCGGCCCATAAGAGCCCCATAAAGGTAGGCGTTTTCACGGCCAGTTAGTTCTTTGTGGAAGCCGACCCCAACGCCAGCGAGAAGTGAAACGCTGCCCCGTGTAGAAATGGTTCCTGAGTCAGGGGGGAAGACTCCCGCCATCATTTTCAGCAGGGTGCTTTTTCCAGAACCGTTACGCCCAATAATGCCCAATACCTCTCCTTGTTTGACTTCAAGTGAAATATCCCTTACGCCTGACGGTCGAACGTCTTCTTTCCGGTATTGACGCGGCACTGGATATTCCAGTGTTATGTTCTCAAGACGCATCACAACGGTCATACGTTCACCACCGCGCTGTGAGCCTTACGCTCAAAGATCATGGCTCCAAGAATGAAGCCGATTATTGCAATACCAAAACACATTGCATATCCGTAACCTGGGATGCCTGATGACTCTCCTAGAACGGCATCTCGCATGCCGGTAATGGGAATCACGGTTGGATTCATATGCGCAACAACGGCGTGCCATCCATCGCCAAATCGAGTGTTAAACATATCATAGGTCCACATAACCGGAGAGAGAAAGAACCCAGCGCGAACGAGAAAATTAATCAGGTTGAGAACATCTGGCACCTTACAGGCAATTGGGGCAAGCAGTAACCCGATGCCCCACCCGGTGAAGGAGAGCACCATGAGCCAAACTGGGAGCAATAATAGGTGCCATGTTACCGGCAAATCATGAATGAAGTAAAAGGGAATCAAACATGAGAGTGAAATCAGCGCAAGTACCGCATTTGTTAGGGTGCCGCTGGTAGCAAATACCGTCTTTGGAACTCGTGCAAATTGGAAGAGATTGATTGAATTGCTCAGAGATTTTGTTGAGGTGGTTAACGACCTAGCAAACATGGACCATCCGATGACTCCAATAATAATTTTTACCGGGTAAAGGGGGTCGGATGAACCAACCAAGATGGTGAAAATAAAGGTGTACACGACAGCCAAGAGAAGCGGTTCAAGGACAGCCCACGCATAGCCGAGATAAGCCCTGCGATATCGAGCATTGAGGTCTCGTTTGACGAGCAAGCGCAACAAATGTCGAGAACGAACAAGGTCGCCAATGACAATAAACGGTAGACGATTGAGGCTTCGTTTACCCCAAAGCGGTGTGAGCCCATCATCACCGTCAACTTGAGACATATAATTGACTTGAACCGCAACTCCACATAAAGGCGACGCTATTGTCCTATTCATTTGAGGTAATTCAATCGTAATGGCGTAGCATCCATCGTTGTTTTTCTGATGGATTCAGCACTAGATACACCGCTACCTTCAATGGGGGAGAGTCTTGACCGCATAACATGGACGTGTTACGTGCATTCGCCGACAAAATTGCCGACG
>Ga0206677_10004017_pt1 | contig 12167 bp, 10 predicted proteins | sample M130m12015metaG_FD_155475 | JGI IMG/M metagenome (GOLD analysis project Ga0206677, IMG submission 155475) | Ammonia-oxidizing marine archaeal communities from Monterey Bay, California, United States - M1 30m 12015 | ecosystem: Environmental > Aquatic > Marine > Intertidal zone | place: USA... | reverse complement strand
TCATAAATCTAGGTACCTCCTGCTCAAAATGCTCAAAGGGATAGCCATCATGCCAGACCCACCAATCATGCGCATCTCCTTGAAACTGATACCGTTTATCTCCCCTGCCAAACTTGGGGGAGCTTTCCCAATATGAAATACTAGCATGTAAGCTATCTACTACTTTGGGTAAAATACCATTAAAAACCGCTTGATAGCTGTTCCAAATTTCTTCTTTTTGAACTTGGGTCTTATCTGCTTGCCAACCCCAACGGTACCATCCTTCGCTGTTTTCGTTATTCCCACAATAAAGGGCAATACTTGGGTGTTGTCTTAGCCGTTTTACATTGGCAACGGCCTCATTTTTAACATTGCTTAAAAATTCTTTATCTCCAGGGTACATTGCGCACGCAAACATAAAATCTTGCCAAACTAAGATCCCTTTTTCATCACATAGGTCATAAAACAAGTCATCTTCATACACCCCGCCGCCCCAAACGCGCAGCATATTCATGTTTGCCTGAAGAGCGTCGTCTATTAATTTCTCGCGGTCCTTGGGCTGCACCTGGGAGAGAAATATGTTTTGCGGAATATAATTTGCCCCTTTTAAGTATATAGCTTTTCCGTTAAGTTTAAAATAGAAGCTTTCTCCAATGCTGTCTTTTTCTGTAACGAGCTGTATGGTCCTTAGGCCTAGTTTTTTGTGAAAGGTTTCTAGAATTGTGTTGTCTTTTTTAAGGTGGATTGTAAAATCATATAAAAAGGGAGTGCCAAGATTGTGTGTCCACCAGAGTTTTGGAGTTTTTATAGAAAATGGAATGCTGTAATTATTTGTACCTATAAGTGTTGTTATGGGTTTAGAATATATTTCTCCTGTGGTATTATTTACAAGCTCTATAACACAGCGTGTATCTGCCTCAAAAGACATCACCTCAATGTTTGCCTCTACCAATGCCTGAGAAGTTGTTATTTCTTGGGTTTTAATATAGACATCCTCAAGTCTTGCTAGACTGTAAGACACTAATGATACATCGCGCCAAATACCCATGGTTTTGATCTTTGGACCCCAATCCCAACCGTACTGAAATTGTGGTTTGCGAGAAAACACTCTTGGGCCTTCGGGGAGGGTATAGCCTAATTTTAATGCGGCCTTAGCTTCTATAGCATCTGGACTATATAAGGTTACCTCTAAGGTGTTTTGAAGTTGTAAAATTTCGGTTACATTAAATTCATAGGGGTTAAATGCATTATTGGTTTGTAGAATAAGATGGCCATTTAGTACCACCTTTGCATAGGTATCTAAGCCCTCAAATTTAAGGATGTGCTGCTTTGCTTTTAAAAGTGAAGAAGAAATAGTAAAGGATTTTTTGTAACTCCAATCTTTTTCAGACACCCACTGAATACTGTCTTGGTTATTCAGTAAAAAAGGATCTGGAATTTTGCCCAACCTTAGTAGGTCTGACTGGACGCTTCCAGGAACTTGAGCTGGTTGCCAACTTTGAGAGTCTCCCCCTAGAAATTGCCAATCATTGCCATTTAAGGAAAGTGTTTGATTTGGAGATTGCTGACAAGCTATTAATACTAGTGTTAGTAGAAACAATAAAAATATTCTCATGCTACTAAAATAAGCATCTTATTTACTATACAATAGCTCCTTTACCTTATAAACCAATATTTCAAAGAAAAAATGATGCAGTTCATCGATTTTTTTATTTACAGATGCAGTAATTGACGTTTTTGACTCTTTTTTTGCTAAATAAATACGATTAAATGCTCTAAAAACACGACTAAATGCATAAAAAATGGAGAAAAATTAATTTTTTTTTATTTTTTATTTTTTATCAACAAACTCTTTATTAAAGAGGGTTTTGAGGATTATTTAAGCATTTCCTCTTTTAAAAAAACGTGAATAAACACGATTAAATGTAATAAATATCGGTTTAAGTGTTTTTGTATTGTATAAAGTTTTATATTTGAACTATCATCATGCCCCAAATTTGATGACCCCAAATTATGAAACCTATTAAACTTAGCCTACTTGCTATGGTTTTTTTAATGTCATTTGCTTCTTGCAGCAAAGAAGACATGGCCACAGAAATAACTGAAGATTACACCATTGACCTAAATCTTGCAAAAGAAACAAACTGGGAAATGGCAGAAGAAATTACATACTATATTAATCAGCACAGAAGCTCTATAGGTCTTAACCCAATTGAGGTAGATCAACAACATGGATCAGCCTATGCCGTAGAACACACAAAAGAAACATAGAAGGAGATTATACACACTCAGGTTTTGGCATTATGCCAAACGCTAACGGAACATACTATTTTACTCAACTGTTTTACAAAATATAATACCTACTTGTTTATTGTTTGATACTCCAACCCATAGCCGCCCCAAAGCTACTAGTTGGAGTTTTTTGTGGCATACATTCTAAAAAAGAGCCTCCCTGTTTTTTACAATGTAAATTTGATGTACTTTTATAGTATAACAAAAAACTGTAGCCATGGCAATTCAAAAACCGTTTAACTTAAACCAGTGGATTAAAGACAATAGAGCATTACTAAAGCCACCTGTAGGAAACAAAAACCTGTACAAAGAAGCTGGAGATTATATTGTCATGATTGTTGGAGGACCCAATGCTCGTAAAGATTATCACTACAATGAAACAGAAGAGTTGTTTTATCAGTTAGAGGGTAACATTCAGGTTCATATACAAGAAGATGGTGTTAAAAAAACAATGGAACTTGGTCCTGGAGATATGTATCTGCATCCGGCCAAAGTGCCCCACTCTCCTGTGCGTGGCGAGAACTCTATAGGGCTTGTGATAGAGCGCAACAGAAAAAAATTAAACGTCAATGACGGTTTGCTTTGGTTTTGCGAATCTTGCAATGAAAAACTACACGAAGTATACTTCCCCTTAAATGATGTAGAAGTAGACTTTTTTAAACATTTTAAAGACTTTTATGGCAGTGAAGATTTAAGAACCTGCAACAATTGTAAAACTGTAATGGAGGTAGACAAAAGGTTTACTAACTAGAAATGGATTATAGAAAAAAGTTTTTTTTAGGGTTTTGCCTTATTATGTTCTCGCTTTGCAATGGTCAAAAGCCCAAATTATATTTAGGAACAGAGTTGCAAAAAATATCTGAAACTCAGTACAATAAAATAGAAAAGGAAAGCCACCTTTTGCTTTCTTACCAAAGTGACTCTCTAGAGGTTTTTGTGAAAATGAAACGAGAAATCACTGGCGTACTCTCTAAAAAAGAGCTTAAAAATCTGCGCCTTGGCTATGAAATTTCTAGTTCAAAAAAATTAAACCCCCAACAAGGTATTGTGATCCAGTATTACCCAGGCGAGGACCCATGCAACAGCAGTGGCAACAGCTCTTTTGTTGAAAAAAAACACAGATCAAGTAAAAAACAAATAGAAAAAACAGCACATTATGCGGCTTATTTTGTTTACAAAAACACTACTGGACTCCACCAATCCAAAAAAAGTGTGGATTGGTATTTGGACCACAATCAAACAATAGAAAATTTATTTTTCCCGTTACATTTCAACTGTGGTAGTTTTGTAATTATAAAGCCTAGTGGGGCGTATTACAGCTATAAATCAGAGTATTCAAACACTACACTGTTCAAGGTTTTAAGTAATTTTTAGTCCTATAATTTCGTGTAAATCAAATCTTTAAACACTACGGCCATGAATCTTTTTGTGAACGTTGGCAAAATCGTATCTTCGCGCCACAGCCTCAATAGTTTAACCCCTTGAGAGTGCTTTAAAATAAAAACTACAGTACCTAATAAATTCCAATTTCGGAAAAACAACCCTTTATAAAAAGGGATAAAAAAATAAATTTTATGTCAACAGTAGCAAAAGACTTCGGTATGGACCAGGCGTTAAAAGAACTAGGGCTTAAAGCCGTAAATCAAGGTACCTCAACAGGAAACACGTGGTATCCAGGTGGAGCGCAAATCGCTTCATATTCTCCGGTAGATGGGGCTTTAATTGGTAAGGTTACCACAACTACAAAAGAAGAATACCAGACGGTAATCAAAACAGCTCAAAAAGCATTTTTATCTTTCAGAACAATGCCAGCTCCACTAAGGGGTGAGATTGTTCGTCAATTTGGTAACAAATTACGTGAACTGAAAAAACCTCTTGGAAAACTTGTTTCTTATGAAATGGGAAAATCACTTCAAGAAGGATATGGTGAGGTACAAGAAATGATAGACATCTGTGATTTTGCTGTAGGATTGTCAAGACAATTAAACGGACAAACCATACCCTCTGAGCGTCCAGGTCACGTAATGAGAGAGCAGTGGCACTCACTAGGTATTGTTGGTATCATATCTGCATTTAATTTTCCAGTTGCTGTTTGGGCTTGGAACACAGCCCTTGCCTGGGTTTGTGGTGATGTGTGCGTATGGAAAGGAAGTGAAAAAGCACCTATGTGCGCCGTGGCATGTCAAAACATTATTGCAGGTGTATTAAAAGACAACAACCTTCCAGAGGGAATCTCCTCTATTATTAATGGAGATTACACAGTAGGTGAAATGATGACTACAGATACCAGAATACCGCTAATATCTGCAACAGGATCTACTCGTATGGGAAGAATTGTTGGCGCAACTGTTGCCCAGCGTTTTGGTAAATCATTACTAGAATTAGGTGGTAACAATGCCATTATTATTACACCAACTGCAGATTTAAAAGTAGTAGTTCCAGGAGCTGTATTTGGCGCCGTTGGTACTGCAGGACAGCGTTGTACCTCAACAAGAAGATTAATTATTCACCAGAGTGTGTATAATAAAGTTAGAGATGCTATTGTGGGCGCTTACAAACAAATCACTATTGGTAACCCACTTGATGAAAACAACCATGTAGGGCCATTAATTGATGTAGATGCTGTAAACACCTACCTAGCTGCTATTGAAAAAGCAAAAGCTGAAGGAGGAACCGTACTTGTGGAAGGTGGCGTTGTTCAAGGTCCAGGTTTTGAGAGTGGATGTTATGTAAAACCAGCAATTATTGAAGCTAAAAACAGTTTTGAAATTGTACAACACGAAACATTTGCTCCTATTTTATACTTAATGAAGTATACAGGTGAGGTAGAAGAGGCTATCGAAATGCAAAACGGTGTTGCGCAAGGGCTTTCTTCTGCAATAATGACAAACGAAATGAAAGAGGCAGAAAAATTCTTGTCTTTTGCAGGGTCAGATTGTGGAATTGCTAACGTAAATATTGGAACTAGTGGTGCCGAAATTGGAGGTGCCTTTGGTGGAGAGAAAGAAACTGGTGGCGGCCGCGAAAGTGGTTCGGATGCCTGGAAAGTATACATGAGAAGACAAACCAATACGGTAAACTATTCTGACGAGCTCCCGCTGGCACAAGGAATTAAGTTTGATCTGTAAGGGATAAGGCTTCCTTATTTTTACACATACAATATAAAGCTCTAGAGGATCTAAATTATTCTTCTAGGGCTTTTTCAATTGCGGCCTTTTTCTTGTGGGTACAAGGTATAAACAGGATCACTTTGCCAAAATTCTTTTGTTGAGACATCCAATACAGATAGGCTCCCTTTAAATGCTGCTCCAGTGTCTATATTCCAGAGGTTTGCAAAACTTGTTGGAATTGTCTTGCCTATTTTTGTGGTAGGGGTATGGCCTATGTATATTTCTTTATACAATAAGAGTCGTTTTGGGTATCTATTGCTTTTTTTGGAGAGTAATGGGTCTAAGCTACAAGCCATTTCCCAAAGAGACCTATCCCAATATACAAAATCAGGGTAAAACTCTTGTTTTGGCCCTGCTTGGTTGGTAAATCCTGCATGAACAAACAACCTGTTTTGCGAATCTATATAGTAGTTGTGTAGCGATTCTAGAAATGAAATATGCTCATTTTTTTCAGCTGGAGAAATATGCTTGTATCCTGCAATAGTAGCAGCTCCTCCATGAGCTACCCACAAAGGATTCGTGTCATTTTTGGTTAAATACCGATGTACTAGATAATCGTGATTTCCTCTCAGAAATATACACTTATGGGTTTTACTGATAGAAATTAAAAAGGATATCACTTCAACAGCATCACTCCACCCATCCACATAATCTCCCAAAAAGACTAAAGTGTCTTCTTTAGAAATATGAGCACGACTCCACACCTGCTGCAAGGCTTTTAAACCTCCATGGATATCTCCAATGACTAAAGTTCTATTAGGTAAAGACATTAATAACCTAATTTTTCTCGTACTCTTTGCAGAACTCCGTCGGCTACTTTTTTGGCCTTTAGGGCGCCAACTTTTAGGGCCTGGTCAATAAGTTGAGGGTTTGCCATAAAGTGGTTATATCGCTCTCTTGGGCCTTCAAACTTTGTGAGAATAAGCTCAAAAAGGGCTTGCTTTGCATGACCATAGCCATAATTTCCCCCTTGATAATTGGCTTTCATTGTCTGGGTTTCTGCCTCAGAGGCTAACAAAGCGTATAGAGCAAAACAATTACAGGTGCTCCAATCTTTAGGGGCTTCTAAAGGGGTGCTATCTGTTTGTATTTTCATCACCTGCTTGCGCAGTTGCTTTTCGGGCAAAAATATATTGAGGGTGTTATCTCTAGATTTACTCATTTTTTGCCCATCAATTCCTGGAATTAATTTGGTGTCTTGCTGGACCTTAGCCTCTGGCAAAACAAATGTGTCTCCAACTTGGGCATGAAATCTTGAGGCTACATCACGCGTCATTTCTATGTGCTGTAATTGATCTTTCCCTACCGGTATATACTGCGCGTCATACAAGAGTATATCTGCAGCCATGAGCATTGGGTAGGTAAACAAGCCTGCGTTTACATCCTCAAGCCTTCCAGATTTATCTTTAAAAGAATGGGCAAGGGTAAGGCGCTGATATGGGAAAAAACAACTTAAATACCATGACAACTCTGTTACTTGAGGTATGTCGCTTTGGCGATAAAAAACGGTTTTCTCTACATCCAGCCCAAAGGCCAACCATGTGGCTGCGGTACTATTTGTGTTTTCACGCAGCATTGCAGCATCCTTAATTTGAGTAAGGGTATGCATATTGGCAATAAACAAAAAACTATCATTGTTTGAATCATTTGCCATTTCAATAGCAGGCACAATAGCACCCAATATGTTACCTAAATGCGGTGTGCCGGTACTTTGTATTCCTGTAAGTATTCTTGCCATAATGATGCTCTGTAGAGAGGTTATTTCTTTAATATTACACAAAGTTAACCCTTTTAGTGTTATTAGGTAATTCAAATTGGTATTTTTGAGACTTATGAAAATAGTAACATATCCTCTTTTTCTTGTGTACAGAGTTTGGTTTTATATCCTTATAGCTGTTCCAATTCTGATACTATTCCCCTTTCTACTTCTAAGTACTCTAAAGCAAAGTTGGTATCCAACTTTTTTTAAATTAGCCAGAATATGGGCTGGTTTTATTTTATATGGCATGGGGCTAATTCCTAGTGTAAAAAGAGAAGCAACCTACCAAAAAAACAAGAGTTATATGTTTGTTTCTAATCATACCTCCATGACAGATATCATGCTCATGTTGTATGTCACAAAAAATCCTTTTGTGTTTGTAGGTAAGAAAGAACTGAGCAAAATTCCTCTTTTTGGTTTTTTTTACAAACGCACTTGTATTTTGGTGGACAGAAAAAATCCCAGAAGCCGCAAAGAAGTTTTTGAAAGCGCTCAAAAAAGACTCGATCAAGGTTTGAGTATTTGTATTTTCCCAGAGGGCGGTGTCCCAGATCAGGAAAGTGTTGTTTTAGACTACTTTAAAGACGGAGCCTTTAGACTTGCTATAGAGCACCAAATAGACATAGCGCCCATGGTGTTTTTTGATAACAAAAAACGTTTTTCTTTTAGTTTTTTTAGTGGAAGCCCTGGAAAATTAAGAGTAAAAACACTTGCCCTTATTGCAACAAAAGGAAAAACTCTAGACAATAAAAGAGAACTAAACCAGCTTACAAGAGCTGCTATTTTACAGGAGTTAGAACAATCTTTGTCATAAAAAAACCCCTCACAAAAAGCAAGGGGATCTATGAGGTGTAACCTTAATAAATTAAGGCTCTATTTTTGTATCTTCTTCTTCAGATGGCTCTTTAGAGGCGTCTTTAAATTCTTTAATTCCGCTACCAAGGCCACGCATTAATTCTGGTATTTTTCTACCACCAAATAATAGCAAAATAACTACTGCAATTAATACAATTTGAGGCCATCCAATGACTAAGAAAAATGATAATGCTTCCATAATACGTTGTTTTATCCAACAAAGGTAATAAGAAAACTCTAGATTATGTGTTTTGTATTAAAGAATACCCCTGAAGGCTGCGTGGTTTATTTTATATTTGTGGCATTCAATACAACTTAAATGGTGACCAAAGAAAACAGATCTAATAAAATTAAAAAGAAACTCTTACATAAGTACCGCTTTGTGGTGCTTAATGAAGAAACCTTTGAGGAGCGTTTTTCTTTTAAATTAAATAGGCTTAATGTTTTTGTGTTTAGCACCCTATTTGCCATGTTGCTTATTGCAATAACAGCTCTTTTTATTGCATTTACCCCCTTGCGAGAATACATCCCTGGGTATTCCTCTACTTCTTTAAAGAAAAAAGCAACAGAGTTATCATACAAGACAGACTCTCTTCAAAACATTATTAGCGTTAATGAGCGGTACCTTACTTCTATACGCAAGGTACTCTCTGGAGATGTTGAAACGGTAAATTTCAACAAAGATTCTATACTTGAACTGGCAAAAAATGATGTTGCTCTGATAGATTTTACGCCCTCTAAGCAAGATTCTTTGTTGAGAGAAAGAGTAGCCCGGGAAGACAAATACAACCCTTTATTAAACGCCACAGAGATTGGAGTGGTGTTTTTTGCACCAGTGAAAGGGGCTATTTCTGAAGGATACAACCCACAAACCAAACACTTTGCAATTGATGTTGTTACGGTTAAAAACGCTCCTGTAAAAGCCGCTGCAGATGGTACTGTTATTTTTGCAGGGTGGACACCAAACACAGGCAATGTTATTATTCTAAAACACATCAATAACACCATCACTGCCTACAAACATAATGCCTCTTTAAGCAAAAACCAGGGAGACATCGTTAAAGGCGGAGAAGTTATTGCTACGGTGGGCAATACCGGAGAATTAACCACAGGACCACACCTTCATTTTGAACTTTGGCGAGAAGGGTACCCTGTAAACCCGCAAGACTTTATTGATTTTGATTAAACTAAAAACCATTACCTCGTGTCACTAAAATCTATAGCAGCATTACTATTTGCAAAACATGCAACAAGGCAAATCAACAACTGGGCTTCTAAACCTTTACAAACTCAAGAGAAGGTTTTTAAGCAATTAATTAGTGCCGCAAAAAATACCGCATTTGGGAAAGATCATCGTTTTGACAAAATAACATCACACCAAGATTTTGTGGCTCAGGTACCCATAAGAGATTACGAGGCATTACGCACTTATGTAGACCGTGTTGTGGCTGGAGAAGAAGATATATTATGGCCAGGCAAGCCATTGTATTTTGCCAAAACTTCTGGAACAACCTCTGGGGCCAAATACATCCCTTTAACCAAAGAATCGATGCCAACGCACATTAAGGCGGCTCGAAATGCTATTTTATGTTATATCAATCAAACAAAAAAAGCAGCGTTTGTAGATGGTAAAATGATCTTTTTACAAGGCAGCCCAGAAATGACCACACAAAATGGCATTGGTCTAGGAAGACTCTCCGGAATTGTAGCCCATTATGTACCTAAGTATCTTTTAAAAAATAGACTTCCTTCCTGGAAAACCAACTGCATAGAAGACTGGGAAACAAAAGTAGATGCCATTGTCCAGGAAACAAAAGCAGAGAACATGACCGTGATAAGTGGCATACCACCGTGGGTTCAAATGTATTTCGAAAAATTAACTCAGGCCACAGGAGAAAAAACAGGAGATCTCTTTAAAAACTTTGAACTCTTTATTTATGGCGGTGTTAACTTTGAGCCGTATCGCGCAAAATTTGAAGCACTTATTGGCAGAAAAGTACCAAGTATAGAATTATTCCCTGCCAGTGAAGGGTTTTTTGCATTCCAGGATAGCCAGCACGAAAAAGGAATGCTTTTACAACTGAATAGTGGTATATTTTATGAGTTTGTAGCGGCAGATGATTTTTTTACAGAAAATCCAAAAAGACATACAATATCTCAGGTGCAACTTGGGGTTAATTATGTTTTGTTAATCTCCACTAATGCAGGATTATGGGGTTATAATATTGGAGATACCGTTGAGTTTACATCACTTACACCCTATCGTGTAATTGTTACAGGACGTATCAAGCATTATATCTCTGCCTTTGGAGAACACGTGATTGCTAAAGAAGTGGAAACGGCCATGAAACAAGCCATGGACAGCTTTGGTTTTTCAATTTCAGAATTTACTGTTGCACCGCAAACAAATCCCACAAATGGAGAACTTGCCTATCATGAGTGGTTTATAGAGTTTGAAAACCTCATAGACAATTTGCCAGAAATAGCTCAAAAATTAGATACTGTATTACAAAGCCAAAACAGCTATTACAAAGATCTTTTGGACGGAAATATGTTGCAACAACTCAAAATTTGCCCGCTTGAAAAAGGTGCTTTCCAAAGGTTTATGAAATCTCAAGGAAAGTTAGGGGGTCAAAACAAAGTGCCTAGACTATCTAATGATAGAAAAATTGCCGACAGTCTTGCAATCTTTAAATTAAAAACCCCTTAGTTTAAAAATTATGCCTTCTAAGGTGCAGGGTGCTTTTTTAGATTAAATGCCTACAAATAGTAGGTTTGCGCCCATGGGCTACTAGCTGCCAAAAAGAATATGTTATCTTTGCGGGTATGACAAAGCTAAAATCACATACAAGATCTAGAGCTCAAGAAAGTACAGGAGCCATTGAGCGGTTATACATTACCATGAGACACCTCTTTAACAGAGGGTTTTACAAGCCTATGGGCGTCTCTGGTGAATCTCTCCGTGAGGCGCTACTCACACTACGTCCAGAAATTTATGGAGCCATTGCTGAAGAAAAATCTGAGCTGCAAGGCCTTTTGTACGTAATTGACAGACTGCCCTACGGCATAGAAGAGTGCAGATACATAAACCTCACTAGTGATGAGGGGTATAAAAACTCTCATTTCTCACCAATTATCCCACCCAAAAGAAGAAGAAATTGCTATCGTATTGACCAAGAGCAAATGAATATTGAGGTCACTAGAGGGCGCTCAGAAATATATGATATTCTTACCCATCTTACTTTTTTATATATAGAGTCTCACAAAATTATGCGTCAAGTAGTTATCAACGATGGCCAGGATGTAAACAGAGATTGGAAAAAACTAGAGCAAGCAGTCCTTAAAAAAGGAAAGCTAAGCCAAAAAGAGAAAGAAATTGCACTTACACATACTGCAAACTTTCTAGGAAGAACCTTTGCTGAGGTAAATGATGTGTATACGGCTTTTTCTTGTGAGCAAAACGAGCATCGTTTTTTAAGTATCATATATCATCTAGGGAAAGGAGCAATTGATGAAATTATAAAATCAGAAAAAAGAATTATCACCTTCAGCCCTGTGTTAAGAGAGCGTATCGGGCATCATATACATGGAGAGCGCTGGGCCTTTAATATCAAACAAACCCTTGATCAAAAAGGATTACTGGAGCGTCCTATTCATATCATTAGTGCAAACATGCATAGTGTAATGAATAGCCTGTATGCAGAAAAAGCATTGCCTGTGGATGCAAAAAAAGGAGCCATGCACCTCTATGAGCTACTAAGTGATTCTGGTAGTGATACCCAGCGTGAGAAAACAACACAATTGGCCAACAAACAAGGGATGACTTTTCTCAAAGACAGTAGTGGCACAAACATCAATGTACAAATTTTTGATACTGCAAAACTAACATCATTGCCCTATGGTTTGCAGGCCTCTGGGCAACAAACAAAAGACAAACCTGTAATTGTTGTTATGGATTATGCCTTTGGTGAACAGGCCTATGAAACCATGGATGAGTTATTAAAACCCTATACTACAGATACCAAAACACAGTTTTTAAACGTTGTGTCTATCGGGATTATGGGTAAGGCAGGAATTTTGGAGGGAGGAAAAGGTGATATCATGATTCCATC
>Ga0206677_10004016_pt1 | contig 12167 bp, 10 predicted proteins | sample M130m12015metaG_FD_155475 | JGI IMG/M metagenome (GOLD analysis project Ga0206677, IMG submission 155475) | Ammonia-oxidizing marine archaeal communities from Monterey Bay, California, United States - M1 30m 12015 | ecosystem: Environmental > Aquatic > Marine > Intertidal zone | place: USA... | reverse complement strand
ACCCAATGACAATCAAAAGAGAACAAAATATTCAAAGTCAAACCTAGCTTGGATTTATCTCAATAAACCTGAGTGTGAAGTTCTCGAGAATAACAAGAGGTTTATGAAGGATCTCAAAAGGTACTATAGGGACATCGACGACTTGATTAAAGATTTGGGGGGAACTAAGAATTAGAACACTATGCAAAAAGATGTCTTGGACCAAGGATTTGTACGATTGGTTGATCACATGCCGCAACAAGATTTGGACACCTCAATCGTCCAAGCTGCCAGAGTATCATATGGAGACGGAACAAAGACTTCCCGAGGAGACCGAGGACTCCTCAGGTACTTGCTTCGACATTGGCACACAACGCCTTTCGAAATGGTGGAATTCAAGTTCCACATCAAGATGCCCCTCTACATCGCCCGTCAACATTTTCGACATCGAACAGCCTCCGTCAATGAACTCTCCGCCCGCTACTCCGTCGTACCGAAACAGTACTACAACCCAGGAGTTCTACGAGGTCAGTCTCAGGTAAATAACCAGGGATCTGAGGGGGTTGTGGAGGTCAATGAAGAAAAGACGAACCAAATTAACGAACATTTAGAACATTCTTTTACATTGTATGAGAGCCTTCTCGAGGAGGGGGTGTGTCGGGAACAGGCGCGTGGCAACCTCCCACAGTGTACCTATACCGAATTCTATTGGAAGATTAACCTCCACAACTTGATGCACTATCTCCATCTTCGTATGGATGATCACGCCCAAAAGGAGATCAGGGACTACGCGAATGCTATTTATGACTTGGTTGAACCTCTCGCACCCATCACAATGGAAGCCTTTAGGGACTTTAGGGTCAACGCGATGCATCTCACGGGACCGGAGATTGAGGCTCTCGCCACAGGAAAAGAGATAGATTCGCCGGGGGAGAGGCGTGAGTTTGAAGAAAAGTTGAAGCGCTTAAAAATAAAAAGATAGTAGATAATAAATGTTCTCTCTCACAACATCTACAACTTTCATGGCGAAGACTAACCGTTTCAAGAAGTTTGGTAAGAAGATGAAGAAACAAAATGACACAGACGTGGGTAAGATCCGAGAGAAGTTGTCGGATATTAGCCGCGATGAACAACGGCGTGTCAAGGAAATCTTCAAAGAACACCAGGAATTCTTCAAGGGTTCTCAGAAAAAGGAAGAAGTCGCTATCGATTTTTACGAGAACTAAACGCAAACCACAAAGTACACAGAACAAACGCCATCGTTAATGATGTATCGTCAAACTGATCCGCCAAGAGCGCGCTCACTATACTATACTGAACCATGCGTATATCTTGTCTTGTTTTAGACATAGACCTTTTCATGGCCGCTTTGGATTTCTCCAAACCCAAAACAGCCGTACTTATATTTCGTATCTTCGCGGGCATTTCTGCCGTCTTCATGATAGCATCTTGTATGTCAACTGATTCCACAAATTGTTGTTTGATCATGGGTTCTAGGTAGGTGAAGTAGTTGAACTCTGGATCTAACTGGATACATATACCCTCTATGAGCGAGAAGGATTTTGCTAAATACACAAAACTCGTCGGTACCATGAATGGCTTTTCAGCCGCAAGTTGTGCCGCTATATCGTCGTTTATTATATTTGAACCATCGAGGGTTTCAAGATAACCCAAAACTGTTTCAAAAAAGAGTTCAATATCTGAAAGATCTGAACTCATAGGTATTATGACACCGAGGTTCACAAGAATTTGAACAATTCCCTTCGTGTCCTTGTCTATTATACATCCGAAGAGTTGTTTGAACCCATCGCGAAGTTCTTCGGAAAGGTCTACAATGAGACCAAAGTCGTAGAAGACTAACTTGCCCTTAGATGAAAACCCTAAATTACCGGGGTGGGGATCTGCGTGAAAAAAGCCTTTGTCCATCGTTTGGATCACATAGGAATTGATGAGAGCTTCACAGATCTTCTTTCTATTTACATTTGGATCTGTGAGTTCCGTGAGTTTTTCAGATTCAACATATTCCATGACGATGGTGTCATCCGTACAAAAATCCTTATAGACTTTTGGTACCTTTACCCACTTTACATCTTTCATATTCTTTCGAAAACGCACGGCGTTCTCAATTTCTTGTTGATAATCTGATTCACCCAAAAGGTACTCGATGGATTCATTGAGCACAAACTCTGAGCTATTCCCAGTGTCAACCCCAACTTTTTCCAAAAAACGCACAATCTCACGGACATTATCTGTATCCACCTTCATAGTCTCGTATATATTAGGTCGTTTGACTTTGACGATGACATCTTTCCCGTTTTTCAGTTTTGCGCGATGTACCTGTCCAATACTCGCAGATTTGAATGGTATTGGTTCAAACTCGTCAAAGTATTCTAAATTTACAACATCTTGTACAACATCATATGCCACTGGAGGAACATTGTCTTGTAAAGACTCCAACTGTTTTGTGAATTCGGGAGGGTACAGATCGGCTCTCGTAGATGCGATTTGACCCAATTTCACAAAAGTCGGTCCAAGTTCCAAAAGTTGATCCCTCGTCCAAGACCCAAGTTCTGCCTTATCTTTTACAAAATTATTTTTCCATACAAATTTGGCGGCAAACTTCCAGGTCTTCATCTTCTGTGACGGAGGGGGTTTCAGTGGTCTATGGGTTGCGACGCATAGCATCCTACTCTGTGAAGATATTTTATTTTTATCTTAGGTTACTTTAAATGAAAAAGTTCTCAAACTTCCTTGGACCACTCAGCACACCAACTGAAACCGTTATTAAGGCACAACCAATCTTGTTTACCCTCATCATCTTGTATCAAGGTTTGTTCTCTGGTAACGCGATCAAGATTCCAAAGAACCTTAAGACTCTTTTCAATAGCAAGACTTTCCGATTCTTGTCGATCATGTTGATTGCTTTCAGTGCCACACAAGACATTGAATACGCACTCATCTCCACTGTGATTTTTCTTAGTGCCATGTATGCCATCAAGACTCCAGAGGAGAGAAGAGAATCTGGATTAATATAAATGTTAAAAGTAGAATGAAGATTCATATTGTTGGCGCTGGACCAACAGGTATGTCGCTTGCTTGGGAAATACTCAGGTCAGGGGAACACGATATTACAATTTATGATAGAAAGACATCCGCGGGTGGTTCTTGGTGGGAACCAGATACAGACATGAGAGATCTTCACGCACACAGAATAGTTTTTGACAAGGCTTTTGTGAATACCCACAGTCTCTTTGAGGAGATGGGGCTACGATGGAATGACATATTTGAGCCAGCAGAGAAAGATCTCTATAATTTTATAGGTCGTTCTCTCGGTATCAAAGATTACGGCGCACTCACATCTCTCGCGGTGAGAGTCCTCGCTCAACCTCAAAAGTATAGGGGTGTCTCGCTCAAAGATGCCCTCGGTGAGTTAACGGAAAGTGGTCAAACTTTACTTGAACACCTTCCACTCATTATGGATGGTGTGACATGGGAGACTATGTCTGCCTATGAATTTGTCAAAAGTTTTGATCATGTGGGACTCTCCAAACAATACACCCAAAAGGTTTCTGGTAAAGTGATGTGTGACGCAATGCAAGAAGCCCTTGAGAAGGTGGGTGTTGACTTTCAATTTGAGAAAGAGCTCAAGGGAGTTGAATACCTTGAGGATGGTTACAAAGCGGAGTTTGTGGATGAATCAGTGATTGACGATGGAATGCTTTTCCTTTGTTTAGATAACAGTCCAGCTCTAAAGTTTCTAGGTGAGAATTGGGGTTTAGAAGCAGACAAAAAGGTGCGAGAGAGTACATATGGATGTATAAATGTTCTTTTTGATTTTGATGAACCCATTGAACTTGGTGACGACCTTGAAATTGCGGCTACAACGAAGTGGAATCTCCAACCCGTTGTTCTCGCAGATGGTCACACAATTTCATGTGTTATCTGTGATCTTACGGAAGATATACTCACAACACCACCAGAAGAGTTGAGAGTTCGTGTCCTCGAAGAATTGGATGTCCCCCTCCCCAAACAAATACGCTTTGGTTGGGGTGCCGAGTGGGATGGTGAGCGTTGGCAATTTACACAATCATCGGGGGTTCTCAGCCTCTATGGTCAACTTCCATTCTTTGGTGAGTGCCCCCATGTGGCGATGTGTGGTATGATGTCACCTCGCAGTACACCATATTCAAGCATAGAGGCAGCTGTGGAAGTTTCGCGCAGTCTCAGCCATAAATGTTTTGGAACAAGGGAACCATTGAGTCCCCTCCTTCTCACACAAGTTTTATCATTGACACTTTTGGTGCTTATAGTTTTAATTCTAATTTATCGTAATAGAAATCTATGAGGTTTCAAGCCAAAGTACATACACCCATGTATGACCATAACGACAAAAAGTATATTCGTTTGGTCATTCCTGAAAATTGTGCCAATATAATGAGAAGAATGCAGTTGAATAAGTCCGGGCTTATTCAAAATTCCCATGTAGATGATCCACTTGATGGTCTTATTCTCACAGTTAAGGTTCCGTTCCGTTATAGGAGAGTGATGTGTGAAGTCCGAGGACATCCCATCCAATCTCTTACAAAGGGGTGTGAAGTTGAAGTAGAAACGGATTTTGCGGGTGTTTGGAATGTTGCCAACTATAGTGGATATGCTTGGAAGCTTGTGTCTATTAAAAGTTAAACTCTACATATATCAAATGCTAACACGCACGGGATACCTCGTCACTGAGGGACCAATTCAGGAAATTAAAAAGGAACTGACAGTAAGACCACAGGTCAACAGCGACTATGGATTTCCTCCCCCACCTTTCAAGGTTTTTAGAACAGCTAAGAATGGAGTGTGCGTTCCAAGATTCTACGGAGTTGGTAAGGTGGGAAAGCCCAAGGAGGATCGTCGCCCCGAGCCAGCGAGATCCAGCGCCAAGTTTGTCGGTCAGTTACGAGACGCAACCCACCAGAACGAGGCTCTTGCTGCAGCTATTAGTGCGGGCCATGGTGTTCTCTCGCTCCCATGCGGGTATGGCAAGACCACCGTATCCCTGGCAATAGCGTGTAAGTTGGGCTACCGCACAATGATTGTAGTTCACAAACAGTTTCTCGCAGATCAATGGCGAGAACGCATTCAACAGTTCTGTCCAGGTGCCACAATAGGCATTGTTCAACAGAATAAGAAGGAGACTGATTGTGATTTTGTCATAGCTATGCTTCAATCCCTGTCCCTCAAGGAGTATTCTTTCAGTGATTTTGACTCCATTGGTACACTGATCGTGGATGAAGCACATCACATTTGTGCCAAGGTCTTCAGTCAGTCCCTCTTCAAGATGTGTCCCAAGCACATTTTTGGTCTTTCGGCGACACCCGAACGAAAAGATGGTCTCACGAAGGTTCTTCATTGGTTTATGGGACCCACATTCTTTGCGGTAGAGCGAAAGAATCAGGAACAGGTTGAGGTATTTCCAGTAACTTATGAATCATTCAACTACAGAAACCCTCCACCGTGTACGAGAAACGGTAAACTATCAATGCCCAATATGGTCACAGAAGTTGTTGAAGACAGGAAGCGGAATCAAATGCTCGTTCAACTCGTGAAAAAAGCTTCTGCGGGAACGAGGCAACTCCTTGTTCTCAGTGATCGTCGGTGGCACTGTGAAATGCTCCACCAATGTTTCCCCAAAAACTCGGGACTCTACATGGGTGGTATGAAAGAGGCTGACCTTCAGGCTTCATCACAAAAGAAGATCATCTTTGCCACCTTCTCACAAGCCCACGAAGGTCTAGATATCCCAACCCTAGATACGGTTATTTTAGCGTCCCCAAAATCCGATATTACACAAAGTATAGGTCGTATTATGCGAGAGACTAAAGGTAAAAAGAACAATCCGCATATCTACGACATCCACGATCCATGGTCCATATTTACAGCTATGTACTATAAGAGAATGAAAGTGTATCGACAGGGTGGTTTCAAAGTCCACGGTAAAGTTGAGGAGGAAAAGAAGGACGAATTCCCTCAGGGAAAGTGTCTGTTTTTATAATCTATCTAATAAATAAATGTCGGGTGCATTAGTTCAACTCGCATCAAAGGGTGCGCAAGACGTTTATATAACGAGTGAAACTGGTATGTCACTCTTCAGTATGAAGTACAAAAGACATACAAATTTTTCTCAAGCTCCACGATTGATCAAAGAAATTACAACAGAAAACAGTTCTATAATTATTCCAAGTTGGGGAGATATTATAAATTCTGTCTGGTTCGAGGGTACGGATCTTTTGACAAAATTTGACGGTGCAACAATTGACTTCTATATGGGTGGTATTAAAATTGATTCGCACCCATATGACTTTATTTCTGATATATGGCAAAACTATTTGGCAGAAAACTTTGTAAAGGCACAAGAAATTTTGAACAAAACTTCACAATCGAACAATATGTTTATTCCGTTACATTTCTTTTTTTGTGACAATGATATGTTTTTACCTCTCGTAGCGCTTCAATATCATGAAGTTGAAATTCGAATAAACTTTGCTAATCAAAATGTATCTGGTGTAAAGTGTTATGGAAATTATATTTTCTTGGATACCGAAGAAAGAAACAAATTTATTAATACTCCAATGGATCTCGTGATTACACAAGTTCAGAAAATAAACGATGCGATACAATTACCTAAAACAACGCTTGATATATCACCATTTAATCATCCGGTTAAAAGTTTATTTTTTGGCTACACCGCACAAGGTGGTGTCATAGAAGAAGATAAATTATCATTTTCAAGCGCTGATATATACCTAAATGGTACAGCTCTTTTAGAAAATATGTCCCCTCTATACTTTCATATAGTTCAAAACTATAATAGTTCTAAATTTGGTCTCGTAAACTTTGTGGAGACTGAAAAATGCCCACTTTATACACGTTATTTTGCGTATCATTTTTGTAAAAATGCATCCGAATATAAGCCAACTGGTACGTGTAATTTTAGTAGACTCGATAACGCTAAAATTGTAATACGAGACATCGTTAGAGGAACAAACCGTCTAAGTCAAAATGAGATCACAATATACGCCGTAAATTATAATGTTCTCAGAATACGCAATGGACTTAGTGGTATTTTATTCGCTAACTAATAGTAGTAATGCCATTCATTGGTAATGCTGGTCGGTTCAACCATATATTTTTAGCTGAACTCAACCAGGATAATACAAACAGTACGACATCAACTCCACCTACATCTATAAATCACAACTTTGACGAAATTACGATTGGTAGAGATGCAGGTAAGACGTGTCAAGGTATAAACGCGATCGCACTCGGGTCAGAGTCGGGTAAGACTTCACAAGGTGAAAAGTCGGTGGCCGTTGGCTATCACGCGGGTAGGGACAGACAGGCACTACAGTCGGTGGCTGTTGGACAAGAGTGTGGTGAAGTGGGTCAAAATACACAATCGGTTGCTATTGGTTATAGATCGGGTCAATCCATACAGGGTTCTCAATCAATCGCCGTGGGTTTTGAGTCGGGTCAAATTGGTCAAAATGCACAAAGTATCGCAGTCGGATATCAAGCTGGACAAATTGGTCAGGGTTCGCAATCTATCGCTATAGGTCACCAATGTGGGCGATTAAATCAAGGTAATAACAGTATTGTTCTGGGTTTTGGGACGGCGGAGGTAAATCAAGGTGACGAAACACTTGCATTTGGTTTTCAGGCGGGGCAGTCCAATCAAGGTGATCAGGCAACCGCCGTTGGTTATCAAACTGGACAAATAGACCAAGGAATACAGTCTACAGCTCTCGGTTATCAGACAGGTCAAACGAGTCAAGGACCTCAATCGGTGGCTTTGGGAAATCAGTCGGGACAAAATCGCCAGGGAAGTCGTTCGGTCGCTGTAGGATACCAGTCTGCGCAGTCTCACCAACAAGTTAATTCTGTGGCCATTGGATATCGGGCCGGACAAACTTCCCAGGGTTCTGAATCTGTAGCTATTGGTTATACGGCGGGTGAAATATCACAAAACGCTCTATCGGTTGCCATAGGCTCTAATGCAGGACAATTGTATCAGGGAACTCAATCAGTTGCAGTGGGTGATAACGCCGGTGAAATATCACAAAATATACAATCTGTGGCGGTTGGTTATCAATCAGGGCGCACATCGCAAGGTATCCAATCGGTCGCGGTTGGTTACAGATCGGGGCAATCCACACAAGGATCCCAGTCTGTAGCGGTGGGTTTTGAATCTGGGCAAGTTGGACAAAATGCACAAAGTATTGCAGTTGGATATCAAGCTGGACAAAGTGGTCAAGGTTTACAATCCATCGCCATTGGTTATCAATGTGGTCGTTTAAACCAAGGAAATAACAGTCTTGTTTTGGGATTCCAATCTGCGGAAGTAAATCAAGGTGATGAAACTCTCGCATTTGGTTTTCAATCTGGACAATCAAATCAAGGTGATCGGTCAACTGCGGTTGGCTATTTAACTGGTCAACTAACTCAGGGTTCTGAATCGGTGGCCGTAGGTTATAAGTCTGGACAGACTAGTCAGGGTAATGAATCGGTATCTCTTGGATATCAGGCTGGTGCGACATCACAAGGGAATCAATCTGTGGCCATTGGTCACAAAGCTGGTGAGACTCAACCAGCGTTACAGACAGTAGCGCTGGGCTTTAGTTCCGGTCAAGTGGGTCAAAATGCGTTTTCTATAGCCATTGGATCTAATGCTGGTCAATCTGTACAAGGTACATCAACCATTGCAATTGGTACAAATGCTGGTCAGTATAAACAAAATGCACAGTCTGTTTCTATAGGGTATCAATCTGGTCAATCTGGACAAGGTACAAAAACTACAGCCGTTGGATTTCAGTGTGGGCAGACACAACAAGGCGAAAAATCTGTAGCTATTGGTTATGAATGTGGCCAATCGTCGCAAGGTATACAATCCGTGGCTATGGGATTTAGATCTGGTCAAACAAAACAAAGAGAACAATCCGTGGCCATCGGGCATCAATCTGGTATGACTTCACAAGACAGTCAGTGTGTGTCAATTGGTCTAAATGCGGCTCAGTACAGTCAAAACACTCAATCTGTGGCCATAGGCTACCAGTCTGGGCAATCCGATCAAGGATCTCAATCTGTGGCTATGGGCTACCAGTCTGGGCAATCCACCCAGGGGTCCCAATCAGTCGCTATCGGTCACGAAGCTGGTCAGATCAACCAAGGATCTCAATCCGTTGCTGTTGGGGATACCTCTGGACAAACAGGTCAAAATGCCTTTTCGGTCGCCATTGGTTTTGAGTCAGGTAAAACAGCCCAAGGGTCACAATCAGTGGCTATAGGTTATGTGGCTGGTCAATTGTCCCAAAATGCCCAATCCGTGGCTATTGGCTCCAATGCCGGACAATCGTACCAAGCAACCCAGTCGGTGGCTATGGGAGACAACGCTGGTCAAGTGGCTCAAAACACTCAATCTGTGGCCATTGGTTTTGAATCCGGTAAGACCTCACAAGGTCAACAATCAACCGCCCTTGGCTTTCAATCGGGACAGACGTCCCAGGGGCCCCAATCAGTCGCTATCGGTCACGAAGCTGGTCAGATCAACCAAGGATTTCAATCCGTTGCTATTGGGGATACCTCTGGACAAACAAGTCAAAATGACCTTTCGGTGGCTATAGGCTACCAAGCGGGTCAGTCCTATCAAGGAGCTGCATCCGTGGCCGTGGGCTTTCATTCTGGACAATCCGATCAAGGATCTCAATCTGTGGCTATTGGTCATGAAGCTGGTAGAATGAGTCAAAACACACAATCTGTGGCTATAGGTTATAGATCGGGTCAATCCATACAGGGATCTCAATCCGTGGCTATTGGCTTTCAATCCGGTGAATTGGGGCAGAATTCATTTTCGGTGGCTATGGGTTATCAATCTGGACAATCCACCCAAGGATCTCAATCCGTGGCTATTGGACATGAATCTGGGCGTGTGAGCCAAGGATCTCAATCCGTGGCTATTGGCTTTCAATCCGGTGAATTGGGGCAGAATTCATTTTCGGTGGCTATGGGCTACCAAGCGGGTCAGAACTCTCAACGCGACAACACCGTCGCTGTGGGGAGCAGTGCAGGTCGGTCCAATCAGGGGATCCAAGGCGTCGCCGTGGGGATCAACGCGGGTAGCAACAATCAAGGTCAGCAAGCCACAGCTGTGGGGTCCGGTGCGGGTCAGAACTCTCAACGCATCTACGCCACCGCCGTGGGGAACCACGCGGGTCAGTACAATCAAGGCTCTCGCGCCGTCGCTGTGGGGGTCGTAGCGGGTCAGAGCGCTCAAGGCATCGCCGCCACGGCTTTGGGGTACCATGCGGGTAGGACCTCTCAAGGCGCCGACGCCACCGCCGTGGGGACCTACGCGGGTTACAATCGTCAAGGCGAGCGCGCCGTCGGTGTGGGGTTCGAGGCGGGTGAAATCATTCAAAGCCCCTTCGCCATCGCTGTGGGAGCGTTTGCGGGTCAGACCTCTCAAGGCGAGCGCGCCGTCGCTGTGGGGTACAATACGGCTCGGTACAATCAAGGCTCTCGCGCCGTCGCTTTGGCGAGCTACGCGGGTATCTCCAATCAAGGCAGCTACGCCATCGCTGTGGGCTACGGTGCGGGTCATACCAGCCAACACGCCAACTCCATCGCCCTCAATTCTACTAGTTTCTTCTTGAACACAGACGCCGACTCCGCCTTCTTCGTGAAACCCCTGCGCAGCCAGACTGGTACGGCTATGTATTACGACGCAACAAGTGGTGAAATTTCATACTCCAGCTCCGATGATCGTCTGAAGGTCAAGGAAGTGCGCATCAAGGACGCGACCACGACGCTCATGAAACTGTCGCCACAAAGCTACTTCAAAAAGTTCAAATTGGATGAACCCGACATTTCACATTACGAGTCTGGTCTCATGGCGCAAGACGTGTGGTACGACGCACCTGAATTGAGACACGCCGTTCACTTGGGGGCGTACGCCGACCCAACACCAGAAAAGTCCCCAGCCCCCAGTGATAATCTCGAAGACGATCCCGACTATTCCGCGTGGGGAAGTGATCCTGCACAAGTCCAATACGATCAACTCATTCCGTACACGATCAAGTCCATTCAAGAAATCGTCACCGAACTCCCTCGTTCAAAGACCACCGTTTCGAACGTGTGGGGTCAAAACACTGTGGGTCTCGTCGTGAGTGCCAACACCAACACCCACAAGACGAATACCACACCCATCGTGGCGCTCTCGAATGTCTACATGGACAAGAAATGGTACGGGGTCGTCTCTAACAAAATGACGGATACCAACGATTACGATACGCTCGTGGACACCAAGGGTGATACTCAAATCTGGGTCATGGATGTGGCTGGCTCACTCGAATCGGGGGATCTCGTGACGACGTCCAATGTGGCTCCCGGGTATACACAAAAACAAGGTGACGGCGCTCTTATGAACTATACAGTCGCCAAGGTCACTCAAGACTGTGATTTCACAGAACCCACACGAAGACCCATTCGTGTGCCAAAACGAGAAATGTCGAATGTGGTGTACTACATTCAAAAGACTGAAGTCATCGTTGATTTATATGAATATGAACAAAACTTGTGCGAACGACGCAAGACGAAGAAAACCAAGACCGTGTATCGAAAGATTCACGAGGAGGGTCTCGATACTATGTATTTCGACGCCAGTGGCAACGAGGTGAGCAAGCAAAAGTATGAGACACTCGCGGAGAATGAACGAAGCAAACTCACGTACAGCGATGAGCTATCGATCGATGACCTGACACCAGAAGAACAATCTGAATACACGGAGACACAAAAGACTGTCTACTATAGAGTGGACATTGTAGAGAGCCCCGTGGAGATAGAAGAAGGTGCATACGACGAAACTGAGATTCGCCAAGAACTTGTCGGTGTCCTCGATGAAAACGGTCAAATCGTCTGGGAAGAGACGGGTGAAACCGAACCCGTGTATACCCTCGTGGATCATGGCAACTACAAGGCGGCGCTCATGTCTGCTAAGTTGGTCTAATGTCGTTTATTAGACAGTGGTCCACATCGAAAATGCCACAGACACCCTCCTCAAACTCAAACCCCAAAACTATGATAAGTTGGAAGATATTGGGAGTTCAAATGTCATTGGTCATGAATCGGGTCTCATGGCTCAAGATCTATGG
>Ga0206677_10004009_pt1 | contig 12174 bp, 10 predicted proteins | sample M130m12015metaG_FD_155475 | JGI IMG/M metagenome (GOLD analysis project Ga0206677, IMG submission 155475) | Ammonia-oxidizing marine archaeal communities from Monterey Bay, California, United States - M1 30m 12015 | ecosystem: Environmental > Aquatic > Marine > Intertidal zone | place: USA... | reverse complement strand
AACACTTTTAGTTCCTGTACCTGTTCGGTCTGCTTTTAGCGTGCCTTCTTGCATCACGCGTGTCATTAAATCTAAATATTGTTGCATTTGTTTATAATATCATTCCTACAATTACGGCTGTAAATAGGGAAGCCAATGTTCCTGCTATTAAAGCCAATATTCCTAATTTGGATAAATCCCCTCTTCTTTTTGGGGCCAAGGCTCCAATTCCTCCAATCTGTATTCCGATAGAAGCAAAGTTGGCAAAACCACACAATACATATGTAGCAATTATAATGGATTTTTGCTCTACAAATGCACCTGCACTTTTCATCTCTACTAAGGACATATATCCTATAAATTCATTTAATACCGTTTTCTCTCCCAATAATTGGCCTACTAAAAACATATCCTCCTTGCACACCCCCATAAGCCATGCAATGGGTGCACCAATATAGCCTAAAATCATATTAAAGGAAAGGTTATCATATTGTGTGTGATTTGCAATCCATATATTTAGAGTAGTCCAATCTCCAACTTTTAAAAGTATAAAGTTTGCCATTGACATAAGTCCGATAAATACTAATAACATAGCCCCAACATTTACCGCTAATCTGAGGCCATCAGTTGTTCCTTTCGAAATTGCTTCTAAAGCATTAGCTCCCATATCTGCTTTACTAACTTCTAATTTTGTTTCAAATTTTTCTTCCTCCGGCAATAACATTTTTGCAGCCACAATAGCTGCTGGTGCCGACATAACAGATGCCGCTAATAAATGTTTGGCAAACATAATTTGCTGCACAGGGTCATCTCCACCCAAAAAACCGATATATGCTGCCAAAACTCCACCTGCAATTGTTGCCATTCCTCCACTCATCAAACACAACATCTCCGACATGGTCATTTTATCCAAATATGGTTTTACAAGTAGAGGAGATTCTGTCTGCCCTAAAAAGATATTTCCTGCAGCCGCTACACTTTCAGGCCCTGATAGGCGCATTATTTTTTTCATGATCCATGCAAATCCGTAAACAATTCTTGGCAAAACACCCCAATAATAGAATAAAGAGGTAAGTGCTGAAAAGAAAATTACTGTTGGTAATATCATCACTACAAAATTCATAAGCGGAGATTCAATGATACCGGTTTCAAATGAGCTGAAAAGAAACATAGTACCATCTTGTGTGAAAGAAATGATTTTGGCGAATATTTTTCCTACAAACTCAAATCCTGTAGAAATAAAAGGAACTTTTAAAATTAAAATAGCAAATATTATTTGTATACCCAATCCTTTTCCAACTAATTTCCAGTCAATCCCTTTTCGGTTTCTTGAAAAAGAAAAAGCAATAAGAAGTAAACTAGCTACACCTAGTAACCCTCTTAAAAGAGATTCAATTGACAAGCCAGAAGTTTGAATTATTTCATTCATATTATTCTCCTTTTCGTTTTTTTAATTCATCTCTTATTTCTGATGCTTTTTCGTAATCTTCTTGCTCAATAGCAGCGGCTAACATTTTCTTTAACTTTGTTAAGCTAAAAGTATCAATTCCTTGTGGATTTGTAGTTTTATCTTCTTCTAAATCTAGTGAAACATCATCTTCCTCTTCTTCTCTTGCACTATTTACAATAATCCCAGCTCTTGCTAAAATATCTTCATATGTAAATATAGGACATCCATATCTAATTGCAAGTGCAATTGCATCAGAAGTTCTGGCGTCAATTGCTACTTCCTCTCCAGTAACTTTATGTTTACAATGGAATGCAGCATGAAAGATTCCCTCAATTAAAGTGTGAATAACTATCTTCTGTATGGTAATATCAAAACTATCTCCAAATGTTTTGAATAAGTCATGCGTTAATGGTCGTCCTGGTTCTTCAGTTCCATCTAGTGCAATAGCAATTGACCTTGCTTCACACCAACCTATTACAATTGGAAGTTGTCTTTTTCCAGTAGTTTCGTTCAATAGCAATACATAAGCATTGTTTTGCGAATCACTTTGCCGTATAGCAGCTATATCTAATTGAACGAATTCCAAATTTAGTTATTTAAGTTTTTGATTTCTTGTATAAGTTTTGGAACAACTTCAAAAGCATCACCTACAATTCCATAATCAGCAGCTTTAAAGAAAGGAGCTTCTGGATCGGTATTAATAGCAACCATTATTTTAGATGAATTTACTCCGGCTAAATGCTGTATTGCTCCAGAAATTCCAATTGCGATATAAAGGTTAGCAGTTACTGCTTTTCCTGTTTGTCCAACATGCTCTCCATGAGGTCTCCAACCAATATCAGATACTGGTTTGGAGCAAGCTGTTGCAGCTCCTAAAAGTTCTGCTAATTCTTCAACCATACCCCAATTTTCAGGTCCTTTTAATCCTCTTCCTGCTGAAACTACAATTTCAGCTTCTGATATAGATATTTTTCCACTTGCAGTTTCTTGTCCTTCAATAGTAATAGCGCCTTTTTCAGCAGTTGAATCAGCTTCAATACTACAGCTTCCTCCTGTTTCAATTAACTCATAAGAGTTTGGCGAGATAGATAAAATTGCTGTTGCTGATGTGATAGTTGCTAGTTCAATTGCTTTAGATGAGAAAGCTTTTCTTTTAACATTAATTGGGCTTGAGTTCTCAGGTAATGCAATAACATTACTTACTATTCCAGCTTGTAATTTTGCGGATAATCTTGGTGCAATCATTTTAGCTGTGTAAGTATTTGAAAATACTAAAACTCTAGCATTATTTGCTAAATCAGCAATTGCATTTGTTGCTGCCTGGCTATCTCCTTTTTCAATTCCACTACAAGATATAATCTTAGTTGCTCCATAGTTTCCTAATTTATTTAATTCATCATTACTAACTTCTCCTAAAGAGATAGCGATAACATCTGTTCCTAATAACTTTGCAGTTTCACTTGCGTAAGAAACAGCTTCAAAAGTACTTTTTCTAAAATTTCCTTCCCAATTTTCTGTATATACTAATACTGACATTTTTCTAATCTTTTTATATTAAATAACTTTTGCTTCATTGCGTAATAAGCTCACTAACTCAGCTACATTATCAGCATCTACTAATTTACAAGCTCCTTTTTCAGCAGGTTTTTCAAAACTAACTGATGTAGTTAAGTTTTCAGTAGCTGAAGGTTCAATAACTTCTAGAGGTTTTGATCTAGCTTGCATAATCCCTCTCATATTTGGAATTCTTAAGGCAGACTCCTCCACTAATCCTTTTTGACCACCAATTACTAATGGAAGGCTAGCAGATAAAGTTTCTTTTCCGCCATCAATTTCTCTACTAATTTTAGCGTCATTTCCTGTAACTTCTAATCCATTACAAGCATTTACAAAAGGTAGGTTAAGCATTTCGGCAATCATTGCTGGTACTGCACCGCCATTATAATCTAAGGATTCTTTTCCTGCAATAATTAAATCTGTAGGATTCTCTTTTAGGTAATTAGTAATTTCAATAGCTGTAGTATAACTGTCAGTTGCTACTTTATTGATTCTTACAGCACTGTCAGCTCCAATAGCTAATGCTTTTCTGATAACAGATTCAGCAGAAACATCTCCTACAGTAATTACTTTAACTGTTCCACCATTTGCCTCTTTCAATACCATTGCTTTGGTTAATCCAAATTCATCATTCGGATTTATAACAAATTGTATTCCATTGGAATCAAATTTAGTATTATTTTCGGTAAAATTAATTTTTGAAGTTGTGTCAGGAACACTACTTATGCATACTACAATATTCATCTCTATCTTGATTTTATTAAATAAGATTGCAAACTTAATAAAATGCTATAAAAAGGACTTGAATTTTGGTTCTAAAAATCAATAAAGTACATTAAATAGCTCTGATATTATGCGGTTTGTATAAAAAGACTATTTTTGCAGACCTTTTTAAAATAATTAAACGAAAAAAAGAATATGGAATCAATGATGATTTATATGCCAATATTTATGGCATTAGTAGGGTTAGCCTACATGTTGGTAAAAAAATCTTGGGTAATGAAACAAGATGCAGGAGATGGGAAAATGAAAGAAATTTCTGATCACATTTATGAAGGAGCTTTGGCTTTCTTAAAAGCTGAGTACAGACTATTAACACTTTTTGTTATTGCAGTAAGTATCCTTTTATTTATTGTTTCAACTGTTGTTCCTTCAACACATTGGCTTATTGTAATTGCCTTTATTGTAGGTGCATTTTTCTCTGCATTAGCAGGAAATATGGGAATGAAAATTGCTACTAAAACAAATGTAAGAACAACACAAGCTGCTCGTACAAGTTTGCCAAATGCATTAAAAGTATCTTTTGGTGGTGGTACTGTAATGGGATTAGGGGTTGCAGGTTTAGCTGTATTAGGATTAACAGTTTTCTTTATTGCTTTCTATCAATTCTATTTGAATGGTGAATGGAAAATGATTATGGTACTAGAAACATTAGCTGGGTTCTCATTAGGAGCTGAATCTATTGCTTTATTCGCAAGAGTAGGTGGTGGTATTTACACTAAAGCTGCTGATGTTGGTGCTGATTTAGTTGGTAAGGTTGAGGCTGGAATTCCTGAAGATGATCCAAGAAACCCAGCAACTATTGCTGATAATGTTGGTGATAATGTTGGTGATGTTGCTGGTATGGGAGCTGATTTATTTGGTTCATATGTAGCTACTATATTAGCAGCAATGGTATTAGGTAACTATATTATTGAAGCAAACCTGCCTGGTACATTTAATGGATTTGGTTCTATCGGCCCAATCTTATTGCCAATGGCTATTGCTGGTTTCGGAATTGTAATTTCTTTATTGGGTACTATGTTAGTTTCTATTAAAAGTAATGATGCAAAAGAAAATGAAGTAATGGGAGCGTTAAATAAAGGAAATTGGTTTTCAATTGCTTTAGTTGCTGTTTCTTGTTATGGTTTAGTAACTTGGATGTTACCTGAAACTATGAAAATGAATTTCTTTGAAACAGGAAGAAATGTATTGAAAGATATTACTGCAATGCGTGTATTCTATGCGACAATTGTTGGTTTAATTGTTGGTGGTGTTATTTCTTCAGTAACTGAATACTATACTGGTTTAGGTAAAAAGCCAATTTTAAATATTGTTGAAAAATCAGCTACTGGTGCAGGAACAAATATTATTGCAGGTTTAGCTACAGGAATGATTTCTACTTTCCCAACAGTTATCTTATTTGCAATGGCTATCTGGTCTTCTTATGCATTTGCAGGATTTTATGGAGTTGCAATGGCAGCTTCTGCAATGATGGCTACAACTGCAATGCAATTAGCGATTGATGCTTTTGGTCCTATTGCTGATAATGCTGGTGGTATTGCCGAGATGAGTGAGCAAGATCCTATCGTTAGAGAAAGAACTGATATCTTAGATTCAGTAGGAAACACTACTGCTGCAACTGGTAAAGGATTTGCTATTGCTTCTGCTGCACTTACTTCTTTAGCGTTATTTGCTGCTTATGTTACCTTTACTGGTATTGATGGAATTAACATCTTTAAAGCTCCAGTTTTAGCAATGTTATTTATTGGTGGAATGGTTCCTGTTGTATTCTCTGCATTAGCAATGAATGCTGTAGGTAAAGCTGCAATGGAAATGGTATATGAAGTAAGAAGACAATTTAAAGAAATTCCTGGAATTATGGAGGGGACTGGGAAACCACAATATGATAAATGTGTTAAGATTTCTACTAATGCTTCATTAAAAGAAATGATGTTGCCAGGTATTTTAACAATTGGTTTTCCTTTAGTTATCACTTTTGTGCCAATGTTATTTGGTATGGATAAGTTGATGATTGCTGAAATGCTAGGTGGTTATATGGCGGGTGTTACTGTTTCTGGTGTACTTTGGGCAATTTTCCAAAATAATGCTGGTGGTGCATGGGATAATGCTAAAAAATCATTTGAAGCTGGTGTAATGATTAATGGTGAGATGACACATAAAGGCTCTGCTGCACATGAAGCTGCAATTACTGGAGATACTGTTGGTGATCCTTTTAAAGACACTTCTGGTCCTTCAATGAATATCTTAATTAAATTAACTTGTTTAATTGGCTTAGTTATTGCTCCAATTTTAGGTCAGGGTACTGCTACTCATGCTGAGGGAGTTCCTGCTGTAGAGATGTCAATTGAGACTACTGATTCAGAGAAACATATAGCAGAAATTAAAGAATGGTATGAAAGACAGGTGTTGGAAGTTGAAAATTCTAACTTGAATGAGGTGCAAAAAGAAGAGGCTATTAATGTTTTAAGTATTGAAAGAAAACATCTTCTAGAAGATAAAAAATAAAATCATGAAAAATTTTTTAAAAGTATTATTTGTAACGAGTATCAGTGTTGTACTAGTAAGTTGTGGTGGTAATTCTGCTTCTGAAGAAGCAGCAAAAGAAACAAGTTTGCATAGCCAAATAGGTGTTAAAGAGGGGGCGTTTTATGCTATATCTGAGAATATTGAACTTATTGAACATAAGCTTAAAGAAATAGCTATACATACTGTTGATTGTGATGCAGAATTAACAGGATTAATTTGTGAAGAGTTGAGAGGTCTTTTAGAAGTAGATCACTTATTATTTGTAAATGAAGATTTAATAGAAAAGTCTAAAGGTTCTTATAAAGTTGCAGAAGGTGAAGTTTTACTAGCAGGTATTCATTCTCATGGAACACTTAGGTATAGTGTAGCTGTTGATTCTGGAGAATTTTTAGGAGAGTTAACTTTTCAACTAAAAGATAAAGAGATAGTAGTTTATATTAAAGGAATGATATAGTTTTTCTTATTGATTGTAATAATAAAAAAGCCACTCAACTGAGTGGTTTTTTTATTTGTAGTATTTCTAACTATTGGAATAAACCATTAATTTCAGCATCTATCTTTTCAATTATTTTACCAAGGTCTTCTTCATTTTCAGAAAAATCTAAATCATCTACTTCAATGATTAGAATTTTACCTTTAGTGTATTCACCTATCCAAGCTTCATATCTTTCGTTTAAGCGAGTTAAGTAGTCTAAACGAATACTGTTTTCATAATCTCGACCTCTTTTTTGTATTTGCTCGACTAATTTAGGAACTGAAGCTCTTAAATAGATGAGTAAGTCTGGTCCTTCAATAAAACTATCCATTAGGTTAAAGATTTCCATATAATTGTCAAAATCTCTTGAACTCATCAATCCCATAGCGTGTAGGTTAGGAGCAAATATTTTTGCATCTTCATATATGGTTCTGTCTTGAATGTATGTCTTATTACTTTCTTTAATGTCAATAATTTGTCTAAAACGACTGTTTAAAAAGTAAACTTGTAGATTAAAGGACCACCTTTGCATGTCTTTGTAAAAATCATTTAGATAAGGATTATTTTCTACATCTTCATAATGCGCTTCCCACTTATAATGTTTAGATAGTTTTGTTGTTAAGGTAGTTTTTCCAGACCCAATATTCCCTGCAATAGCTATGTGCATATTCTAAATTTTCGTCTAAAATAAAAAAAGTATTAGTTCTAGCTATTCAAAATTTAAAATAGCAATCATATTTGTTGAAAACTTCTAGATTAAGGATAGGATTTCCTCTGCTATTTTCCGGTCGTTACAAAGGCGGGGGATCTTGTATTGTCCTCCAAGTCGATTATTTTGTTTTAACCAAGTATAGAATTCATTATTTTGAATGACTATAATTTCAGGAGATTTGAGAATTAGGTTTTTAGTTCTTTTAGCAGCATAATCTGAGTTTAAGTTCTTAAGATTAGTGTCAAGTTCTTGTGTAAAAATTTCAATATTTTCAGGATCTACAGTGAACTCTATAAACCACTGATGTCCTCCTGAATTATCATCAATAAAAATTGGGGCAACTGTATAATCTTTAATTGATGCCTTGCAAGTATTACAAGTTTCTAGTAATGCTTTATCAGTATTTTCTACAATTAATTCTTCTCCAAAAGCATTTAAAAAACTTTTAGTTCGGCCAATAATTTTAATTCTGAAAGGGAAAAGGGTGGTAAAGCGAATAACATCCCCAATTAGATACCTCCATAACCCTCCATTTGTAGAGATAACTAAGGCGTAATCAATATTTAGTTCTACACCTTTTAGAGGAATAGTTTCTAGCTGTCCTTTTTTGTATTTATCCATGGGAATAAATTCATAGAAAATTCCATAGTCCAACATAAGAAGTAGGCCTTCTGATGGAGTTTTGTCTTGTATTCCAATAAATCCTTCTGAGGCATTATATCCTTCTAGATAATTCATTTTTTTAGAAGGAATCAGGGTTTTAAATTGTTCTTTGTAGGGTTCAAAATTCACTCCTCCGTGCATATAGAGTTCAAGGTTAGGCCAAACTTCACTAATATTTTTCTTGCCACTTATTACTAGTACACGCTTTAGTAAAATTAACATCCAGGAAGGAACTCCTGTTAAGTTTGTAATATTTGCATTTACTGCTTGCCTGGCAATACGCTCTAACTTTTCTTCCCATTCTGAAATTAGAGCAGTCTCAATATCAGGAATTCTATGATAACTTACCCAAAAAGGAAATTCATCCAGAAGTATTGCTGATAAATCTCCATCTTTATAATTTCCATCTTTTGATTTCTTAATTGTACCTCCTAGCATTAAGCCTTTTCCGTTATACATGTCTGAAAAAGGGAAGTTGTTTCCGTATAAGGATAGCATATCTTTCCCTCCTTTGAAATGACAATCGTTTAATGATTCTTGGGTGATGGGTATGAATTTACTTTTTGCATTTGTAGTTCCTGATGATTTGGCAAACCAATTAATTTTCCCTGGCCATAGTACATTTTTTTCTCCTTTTCTAGCTTTTTCAATAAATCCTGAAAACTCCTCATAAGTCCTGATAGGGATATTCTCTGAGAATTGAGCATAAGTTTTAATATCTTGGAAGAAATGTTCTTTTCCAAAAGCTGTCTCTTTTCCTTTTAAAAGAAGAAAATCAAATATACTCTTTTGAGCTTGAATTGGTTTTTTGCAAAATATCTCTATTTTATCAATGCGTTTTTTCATCATAAATGAAAGAATAGAATTTTTAACAGAAAACTTGCTCAATTTTGATATTTTTAGGGACTGAAAAATACAAAAAAATATGTTTAGAGATACGCTTAAAAAAATGGATACTGAACTCAAGGATGTTGTGCATTATACGCTAGATATTCATGGGGTTAATCATAAGATGAACGATTATATTGGTAAACAAATCAAAATTCATTGGAGCGGGGTTGTAATTTGTCAGTGTGGAAAGAAGTCAGATAAGTTTTATCGTTCTGGATATTGTTATAAGTGTTTTTGGGAATCCCCTTTAGCATCCCAAAGTATTTTTAAACCAGAATTATGTACAGCTCATTTAGGGATTGAGGAAAGAGATTTGGAATGGGAAAAAGAATTTCAAATTGCTCCTCATTATGTGTATTTAGCAAATTCAAGTGGAATAAAAGTAGGAATTACTAGAGGAACTCAAGGAGTGATAAGGTGGATGGATCAAGGAGCAAGCCAGGCAATATTGTTGGCTGAAGTTCCTAATAGAAGATTTTCAGGAGATATTGAGGTTTCATTAAAACGCTTTGTTGCTGATGTAACTAATTGGAGGAAAATGCTTTCTGGAACTCCTGAATCAGTTGATTTAGTGAAAATGAAAGAAGAACTTTCTGCACATGTTCCTGAAGAGTTGAAACAATATATTTTACCAAATAATACAGTAACAGAGATTAAGTATCCTGTAACTCAATTCCCTAAAAAGATAAAGAGTGTTAGGTTAGAGCGCACTGAAATTATTGAAGGAACGCTTTTAGGAATTAAGGGGCAATACTTATTATTAGATGATGATAGAGTATTTAATGTTCGATCGCATGAAGGATTTATTTCAAAATTCTCAACACAAGAAGTTGCTCAAGGGAGTTTATTTTAATTTCATAATAAATGGAATTCTTGCTTGAATTTTATCACCTTTAAGTAAGGATTCAATTGGTTGAGTAAGTTCTGTTTTTAACCCTAATTTTGTAAATAATATATCAGAAAAACTTGAACTATTGCCCAATTTTAAGGCTAGCTCAGTAAATGGATCTTTCTTTTTTGGCAAGGAGATAACTCTATAATCTTCAATTTTAGCTAAATAAGCCGCAATATCAATTGCTTTTTCAACTCCTCCATAAGTATCAATTAGCCCAATTTCTTTAGCATCATAACCGGTCCAAACTCTTCCTTGTCCAATTTCATCAACAGCAGTTGTACTCATACCTCTCCCTTCTCCAACATGAGTGATAAAAGTAGTGTATATATTTTTAATGCTATTCTGAATTTTATTTTTTTCAAAATTAGAAAGAGGTCGGTTTAATCCCATGTCAGCATATTTTCCTGTATTCACTGTATCAATAGAAATACCAAGTTTGTTTTTGTAGAATTTACTGAGATTTGGAATAAGTCCGAACACACCGATTGAACCTGTAAGTGTTGTAGGGTTTGCTACAATGCTGTCAGCTGCACAAGCAATATAATAGCCACCACTTGCTGCATAATCTCCCATTGATACTACTAATGGTTTTTCAGCTTTTGCTAAAATGGTTTCCCTCCAAATTACATCAGAAGCTAAGGCGCTTCCTCCAGGAGAATTTACTCTGAGCACAATTGCTTTTACTCGCTTATCTTCTCTTGCTTGCTTTATTGCGGCAGAAGTTGTTGTTGAACCAATACTTTTTTCATTTCCTTCTCCTGAGTTGATTGCTCCTGTTGCGTAAATAATTGCGATTTTATCTCTGCTTATCTCTTTTTTTTCTGATTTTGTATGTGTGTATTTTCCTAAGGAGATTAAGTTTAACTTTTCACTTCCTGCAATTTTGATTAAGCTGTCCTCTATTTGGTCTTGGTATAAAAGAGCATCAACATAAGTTAGTTCAAGACATTTTTTAGCATCTTCAAGGCTGAGATTGTTAATATGGCTTTCTACATGTGCTAGGGTTAATCCCCTTTGATTAGCAATACTATCCATAATGTTATCAGCAAAAGAGTTTAGTAGTAATTGCATCTGCTCTCTATTAGCAGCACTCATTTTGTCAAGGATATAAGGCTCAATTGCACTTTTGAATTTACCATGACGAATAACTTGTACATCAATATCCAGTTTTTTCAAAAACTCTTTGTAAAACATAATTCCTGCTGAAAATCCTTTAAGTTCTACTATCCCCTCAGGATTTAAATAGATTTTATTAGCTACTGAAGAGAGATAATATGCTGTTTGAGAATATACTTCAGCATAAGCAATAATAGGCTTTCCTGTTTGTTTAAACTCCAGTAATTTATTTCTTATCTCTTCTATTTGTGATAGTCCTGCATTCACAAAAGAGGTGTTTATGTATATTGCTTTAATCTGCTCATCTGCCTTTGCTTTTTCAATATTGTCTAGTACCTGCTTTAAAGCAATAGTTTTTGGGATATCTCCTGAAAAGTTTAGTCCTTCAAAAGGATTTTCAGATATTCGTTCAACAACCGAAACATCAGAAAGGTTAATTTTTAAAATGCTATTCTCTTTAACAGTAACTTCAGGCTCATTATTAAGTGAGGAAATACTTACGCTTACTATTCCAATGAAGAGGAGCATGATAACAAAAACTGCTAAAACCATTCCAACAATGGTAGATAATACATTTTTAAAAAAGGATTTCATAGGCTATATTTTTTGAGTTGATAAAAATAAGAAAATTTAAAGAGGCATCTTATTTTTCTTACTATATTTGATGGCCTTAATAATAAATATGAATATAGTTTTTTTACAATTAGGAAGTAATTTAGGAGAGAGAGAAGTGTTGTTGCAAGATGCTATTACCGCTATTGAAGATATAGTAGGTTTTGTTGTAGAAAAATCAAAAGTTTATGAAAGCACACCTTGGAGAGTAGAAGGTCAGGAAAATTACTTAAATCAAATAGTTAAGGTGAAAACTGAGTTACAAGCAAATGATGTGCTTAGTACAATACTGAATATTGAAAAAGAATTAGGTAGAGTTCGTCTTGAAAAATGGGGAGAGCGCTTAATTGATATCGATATCATATTTTATAATGACGCAATTATTGAAACTGCAGAATTATGCGTGCCACACAAACATATGCATGAACGAATGTTTGTTCTAACTCCACTGCACAATATAGCTCCTGATATGATTCACCCTAAATACAATAAAACAGTTGAAGAATTATTACAAA
>Ga0206677_10004007_pt1 | contig 12178 bp, 11 predicted proteins | sample M130m12015metaG_FD_155475 | JGI IMG/M metagenome (GOLD analysis project Ga0206677, IMG submission 155475) | Ammonia-oxidizing marine archaeal communities from Monterey Bay, California, United States - M1 30m 12015 | ecosystem: Environmental > Aquatic > Marine > Intertidal zone | place: USA... | reverse complement strand
AAACTATGGGCAAATGCACCTGGCGATATCAACCTTAACTAATTATTTTTTTAAAACCTGTAACACTCGCAATGAGTTAGACAATTTGTCACCAATAACTCTAGAAAACACTTTCTTTCGATAATTGGTAACAATTTGAATACCTGTAATCGCGTTGGTAATAAACACTTCGTCAGCTTTTTGAATTTCAAAGGGTGAAATTGAGGTTTCTTCAACTTCAAAATCAGCATTTTTGGTAATTATTTCTATGATTTTACCGCGTGTAATTCCTTTAATACAACCTTCTGTTAAGGCTGGAGTTTTAATTGTATTTCCTTTAACAACAAATAGATTCCCATTTGTAGCCTCTACGACTCCTTTTTTTTCATTTAAAAGAATGGCATTGTCTAAATCATTTTCTGAAGCAAAAACACTTGCCAAGGTATTTAGCATTCTATTATTGGTTTTTACAGTAGAAAGCAAACCAGAATAATTATAAAAATCTTTGAACAAATCAATGGTGTAAGAAGCTTTTTCTTGAATCTTTAATGGGGAAACTTCTATTAAATAATCAATATTATTTGTATTTGGTTTGTACAAGCCTCCATCTTGCCTATACACACTTAAACGCACTCTAAAAGAACCTGACATTTCATGAGATTTGACTGTTTTTAAAATTTCTGTTTCCAAAAACTCTAAGGTAAAAGACATGGGTATTTTCATACGCAACATTCTCATAGAAGACATTAATCTAAAATAGTGGTCTTCCCAAAAAACAATATTATTGTTCAATACCTTAACGGTTTCGAAAATTCCATCACCATACTTAAAGGCTCTGTTATTTATTGTTAAAGTGAAGTTTTCTGAAGATTCTAAAGTCCCATTAAAATTTATCATTATCCATTTTTCTTAAGTTGTAAAATTAATGTTTTTTGAAACAATGAGACATAAAAAAACTCGACGATTTGTCGAGTTATATAAAATTTTTAATGGCACCTTAGGCACCAATTGTGTGTTTCAATTCATCTATTTGGTTCTCCCATAATTGTTTTGATTCCTCAAGTTCCTCCTCATCCTCTGCAAAATCGGTAATGATTAATGAAACATCTTTTGTTAATGCATCCACTAGTATTTTGATTTCAAAAAAACTATCATCTCCTTCACTTTCTATCCATTTAAAACGAACTCTATCGTCCGATTTTTTGGTAATTAATTCAGCTTTCTCCTCTACACCTTCCCAAAAAAAACTGTAAACTTTACCTCTAGAATTCACTTTATCAGCAAACCATTCTTGTAAATTAGACGGCGAAGAAATGTATTGATACAACATTCTTGGCGAAGCATGAATTGGGATCTCAATTTCATATTTTATTTTTTTCATAGGTATTTATTGAGGTGACAAGATAGTTATTTATTCTATTTTAAAAAAATATAAAAACAGCACTTGCTAGTCTGCAAAATTCAATTATATTTGCAGCCCAAAGAACAAATGGCGAGGTAGCTCAGTTGGTTAGAGCGCAGGATTCATAACCCTGAGGTCACGGGTTCAAATCCCGTTTTCGCTACACAAAAACCCCAAACAAATGTTTGGGGTTTTTTATTACAAACTGATTTCCAAACCCTTAAAACAAACACTACGTTTCTTACTTTTCTGCCTTTTAAAAAAAGTGAGAAATGACGGTAATTTTTATTAATTTTATTAAAAAAAAGGTTGTGTAAGTTAAAAAGGATGCTATATTTGTATTCTCTTTACCATGCGAAAGTAGCTCAGTTGGTAGAGCGTCAGCCTTCCAAGCTGAATGTCGCCAGTTCGAACCTGGTCTTTCGCTCCAAAAAGACTTTACATAACTGTAAAGTCTTTTTTATTCCCTAAATTTAATGTAAAAAATCGATAAGATTAGAAATTTGTAGCGAACAAAGAAACAGAAAAACGATCTCAATTGAACAAGAAATATAACTGATTTCTTAGCTTATAAATTCTTTAACTTATCACCAAAAAGTAATAGTAAAACAATCGGTATTGTTAATAAAGCAACAACAAAAGTTTGGGCAACAAATACTTCGGGATTTAAAATTAAGGTCAAAACAAAACCACCCATGGCTCCCCCTAAATGGGCTGCATGGCCAACATTTCCGAGTTGTTTTTTCATTCCATAAATAGAATACAGCAGATAACCAACCCCAAGAATATATCCTGGAATATCTACGAATGGAAAAAAAATAAAATTATACAGTTTATTGGGCGCCAAAATAATCCCTGAAAATAAAATCCCGGAAACTGCTCCTGAGGCACCTACAGCACTATAGTAAGGCTCTTTTTTATGAAAACGTAACGAATACAAACTACCTGTTAGTAAACTCCCTAGGTAAATGATCACAAAAGAAAGAGTTCCCATTCCATTGGTTACAATAGCTCCAAATAAATACAATGCATACATATTAAAACCAAGATGCGTCCAATCTACGTGAAGAAAACCAGATGTAAGCATCCTTATTTTTTCACCTGCTAAAATTCTATTGACTTGAAATTTATAGGAATTTATAAATGAATAATCTTTAAACCCCTTCATAGAGGTTATGACATTTGCGATAATAATAAATAAAATTGCTTGATTCATCTTCTTAAAACTGAGACAAACATACTAAAATGAATTTGAGAAAACGATCTCATTATTAATTTAAATCCGATATTTGCAAAATAAATATGTAATGATGCAGTTTCTTTTGTTTATAATTTCATACCCGATAATATGGGTTTTGTCAAGATTGCCAATGTCAATGCTATATCTTTTGTCAGATGTTCTATATTTTTTAATATATACTGTATTCAAGTATCGAAAGCAAGTTGTTTTAGAAAATCTGAAACTGGTGTTTCCAGAAAAAACAGCCATTGAAAGAAAGAAAATCGCAAAACAATTTTTCACTCATTTTACAGATTTATTTGTAGAGAGTATCAAAGCATTTTCCATTAGTAAGAAAGAAATTTCAAAAAGATATACTTATAAGAACCCTGAATTGGTAAATAATTATTTCAAAAAAAAACGAAATATTGCTTTAATGGGAGCGCATCAAGCAAACTGGGAATGGTCTATTAGTCTTCCTTTAGTGTTAGAAACTCCACTTTACGGAGCCTACACCAGGCTCAGTAACAAATACTTTGAAAAGTGGGTTCGTGAATCTAGAGAAAAATTTGGCTGTATTGGTTATAAAACCTCTGAAATGGTAAAAGGGATGCAAGAGCGGTTTGCCAACAAGGAACAAGGTGCGTATCTTTTATTGAGTGATCAATCTCCCCAAGTTCATAAAACCTATTATTGGAGTGAATTTTTCGGTGTAAAGGTACCCATTCATACGGGGGCAGAAATGTTGTCCAAAAAATTTGATTTAGTTGTCATTAACTACATCACAAAAAAAATAAAAAGAGGGTATTATGAAACAGAATTTCAATTGATTACAGAGACTCCCAAAGAATTTAAAGATTATGAAATTACAGACAAATACATTGCGTTAACTGAAAAAAACATTCTGGAACAACCCGAATTTTATCTTTGGTCTCACAAACGTTTTAAACACAGAAATAAAGTACCTGCAGCTTTTCAATAAACACTACAGAGAAAACCAATTTGCAACTAACTCCTTTTCTATAGGGGCTTGATTATGGTGTATATAATCGTTCTTTTGAGCGTCATAAAAATAATCTTTTGACCATGCTTCAATATTTTTTGTTAACTCTTTTAGAGAATTGCAGATAAAAGTAACTTCTGCATTTGTAATAGTTGGATGCACAGACAGACGAACCCAACCTGGTTTTGATGTAGCACATCCTTCTAAAATTTGACTTTTAATTTTATTGGAAGTGAATTGATCTACATTTAACAAGAAATGTCCATAGGTTCCTGCGCAAGAACAACCACCTCTGGTTTGTAATCCAAAGCGATCATTTAATAACTTAACAACTAAATTGAAATGGTATTTCTCAAAATAAAAAGAAAAAATACTGAGTCGTTTTTTATGATTTGGTGCTAAAATTTTTACTCCAGACAAACTTTCTAAAGTTTCAAAGAGCACTTCATTAACTTCCGCTTCTCTTTTTTCAATATTCGCCGTTCCCATTTGTTCTTTCAACTGAATGGAAAGCGCTGTTCTGATCGTTTGTAGAAATGCTGGAGTTCCACCATCTTCTCGAGTTTCAACATCCTCAAAATAATCATGTTCTCCCCATGGGTTGGTATAAGTTACCGTTCCGCCCCCTGGATTGTCCGGAATGGTATTTTTGTATAAGTTTTTGTTAAAAATTAAAACCCCAGCACTTCCTGGGCCTCCTAAAAATTTATGGGGTGAAAAGAAAATAGCATCGAGATGTTCATCTTTTGATGCTGGGTGCATATTAATAGCTACATAAGGTGCACAACAAGCAAAATCTACAAAACAATATCCATTGTATTTGTGGATTAATTTGGCTACTTTATGATAGGGTGTTTTTATACCAGTTACATTTGAACAAGAGGTAATCGCCGCAATTTTAATTTTCCGATGCTGATATTCCTTCATGGTTTTTTCAAAGTTTTTTAAACACAGCAACCCTTGATCATCACCAGGGACCACCACCACGTCTGCAATAGTTTCCAACCATGATGTATGATTGGAGTGGTGTTCCATATGGGAAACAAAAACTATTGGTTTTAAGTCTTCAGGTATCGTTGTGTGTGCTTTTAAATTCTCGGAAACTTTTAAGCCCAGAATTCGTTGAAACTTATTGACAACACCAGTCATTCCAGAGCCCGATGTGATTAATACATCATTATCATCGGCATTAACATGTTTTTTTATAATACCTCTAGCTGTATGGTATGCTAGGGTCATAGCAGCACCAGAAGTTGCTGTTTCGGTATGAGTATTGGCTACAAAAGGGCCAAATTTATGCAGCATTTTTTCTTCAATAGGATGGTACAACCTTCCACTTGCTGTCCAATCTGTATAGACCATCTTTTTCTCTCCGTATGGAGAAAAAAACGTTTGATCAATACCAACAATATTCTTTCGAAATTGATCAAAATAGTGTTCTAAACTTAGCATTCAATAATTTCTTTTATTTCATTGATAAACCGAACAGCCAAATCATCAGCAGCCTGTTGTGAAGTTGCTTCCGTATATATTCTAATAATAGGCTCTGTATTCGACTTTCTCAAGTGAATCCATTGTGCATCAAAATCGATTTTAACACCATCGATGGTATTGACATCTTCATTTTTATACTTTGTTGCCATCGTTTCTAAAATCGTGTCTACGTCAATTTCGGGTGTTAACTCAATTTTATTTTTACTCATAAAATAACTGGGATAAGAATCTCTAAGCGTTTTACAAGATATTTTTTTATGCGCTAAGTGTGACAAAAACAATGCAACCCCAACCAAAGAATCACGACCATAATGTGAGGCTGGGTAAATAATTCCTCCATTTCCTTCACCACCAATTACGGTATTGGTTTCTTTCATTTTAATAACAACATTTACTTCACCAACAGCACTTGCGGTATATTCACCACCATGTTTTTGAGTAACATCTCTTAAAGCTCGGGAAGAAGATAAATTAGACACGGTGTTCCCACCTCCCAATCTACCTAAAACATAATCTGCACAAGCAACGAGTGTATATTCTTCACCAAACATAGAACCATCCTCCGATACCAACGCCAAACGATCTACATCTGGATCGACTACAATCCCAAAATCTGCTTGCTTTTCAACAACTAAATTTGAGATCGCAGTTAAATGCTCCTTTAGAGGTTCTGGATTGTGTGGAAATTGACCATTAGGAGTACAATACAACTCGATACAGGTTACCTTTAATTCTTTCAACAGGGCTGGAATAAAAATACCTCCTGTCGAATTCACCCCATCTACAACTACTTTGAAATTTGCTTTTTGGATTGCGGCAACATCCACCAATTCTAAATTTAAAACTTCTTGAATATGCTTCTCTAAATAGGTATTGTCTTTGGTATAGGTTCCTAAATCGTCAACAGCTGCAAAAGAAAAAGATTCACGATTTGCCAACGCCAGTATTTGCTCCCCTTCAGCTCCATTTAAGAACTCTCCTTGCGCATTTAATAGCTTGAGTGCATTCCATTGTTTGGGGTTGTGGGAAGCAGTAATAATGATTCCTCCGTGTGCATTTTCCATGGGGACAGCGACTTCAACAGTAGGAGTTGTAGAAAGTCCTAAATCTACGACATCAATCCCAAGTCCTACTAAAGTATTGGCCACCAAGCTCGAAATCATTTTTCCAGAAATGCGCGCATCTCTTCCAATGACTACCTTAATTTTATCTTTATTTGCATTTCTATTGATAATGAATGTACCATAAGCAGCTGCAAATTTTACAGCATCTATTGGGGTTAAATTATCGCCAATATTTCCACCAATGGTGCCTCTAATGCCTGATATTGATTTAATTAGTGTCATTTCTCTAAATTTAAGTAAAACAAAGATAAATGATTCTAATTTACTTCCTTAATTTGAGTTAAAAAAAAGAAAGATTTATACATCAAAAAAGTGGATTTATAATAGAATACTTCTAAAGCAAAAAAAAGGAAACTCATTATTTTAAAATCTTATCAATAATCAGTGCAACAGATAAGAGCATGCACTTGCTTGAAAAATCCATGGCATTAGTTTTCAAACTGAGAATGGATTTGTCTGCGGTGGAAAAAAAACCTGACAGCTCTCCGTCCCATTTTTCATTGAATTCCCCAATGACTTTTCCAGTTGCATCCACTACGTGTAATGAATAATTGGAAAAAGAATCCATTACAGATGCAATAACTAAATTGTTTTGATTGTAAATTTTAAAAACAAGGTTGAATACCTTAGGTTTTCGTTTAACATAACCAATGGTAATGTTTTGGTCATTCTTTATGATAATTGGAGAACCCAGGAGTGTCCACCCTTTAAAAACTGAAGATTGTAAATTCCCTTTACAATCCTTAATTTGGAAACGAAAGGGTAGTATATTCTTGTTAAGAAAGTGTGAGAGAATTTTTTGTAAGCTAGAAACTTCTTCGATAATAAAACCAACATGGTTTTCATTTTCATTAAATACTCTGAAATAACTTTCGTATTTAAAATGATTGCTCTTTTTATCAATAAAAAAAGTATTCGAATCAAAAAAAATAGAGTTCATCATTGGGTCTCTTTAACGCTAAAAGTTTGTTGCAAACTCATCGTAAAAAAAGGTTCAAGGAATGATTTTATTTAATTGAAATCATTTATTTTTTTGTAGTATAAAATCCAAAAAACTACTTAAAGCAGCAACAGCCATACAAATGTGCGATAAAGAAAATAGGAAAACTAACGTCAAGTAATAAGTGGGAGAAACAAGGAATAAGTGGGAGGATATAAGAATAAGTGGAAAATTAAAAAATGATCTTTTTTAAATTTAGAAAATGATGTAAATGAATAATTTATTTGAAGATAATAATATAGATAAACAGCACAAAAAAATAGGATTGTAAGAATTACAAAATGTAGCGCTTTGAAAAAATTGAATAGATACACCAGTACTAATCTTTAATAAAAAAAGCCGATACAAATTGTATCGGCTTTTAAAAATATATGAAATGTAAATGATTATTTACCTTCTTCCATTTTCTTTTTTAAGGCTGCAAGACCTCCAATATCACCCAATGTGGTTTTTTCAGCATCAGCAGATTTCTTTGCTGCTGCTTTGATATTCTTTCTTTCTTGCACTTTAAAAATTGAAGTATGAGAAACAACAACTCTTCTGTATTCTTTAGAAAACTCTAAAACTACAAATTCAGCTGTTTGTCCTTTATCTAATTTAGAACCATCTTCTTTTTCTAAGAAACGACTTGGTGCAAAACCTTCTACTCCATCAGCAAAAGTTACTACTGCGCCTTTGTCATTCTTTTCTTTGATTGTTCCTTCGTGCTTAGAATCGATCGCATAGGTAGCTTCATGTGCATCCCAAGGGTTGTCTTGAGTTTGCTTATGCCCTAAGTTTAACTTTCTATTCTCAACATCTAATTCTAGCACCTGAACTTCTAATTTATCGCCAACAGTTACGAAATCTGATGGGTGTTTGATTTTCTTAGTCCAAGACAAATCAGAAATATAAACCAAGCCATCAATACCTTCTTCCAATTCTACAAATACACCAAAGTTGGTATAGTTGCGAACAGTTCCTGTATGCGTAGTTCCAACTGGGTATTTCGTTGTAATATCGGTCCAAGGATCTGGATGTAATTGTTTGATCCCTAGCGACATTTTTCGGTCTTCACGATCTAGCGTTAAGACTTGTGCTTCTACTTTATCACCAACTTTTACGAAATCTTGTGCAGAACGTAAGTGTGTAGACCAAGACATTTCAGAAACGTGAATCAATCCTTCTACTCCTTGTTCAACTTCTACAAATGCTCCATAATCTGCTAAAACTACAACTTCACCAGTTACTTTATCTCCAACTTTCAAGTCTGTGTTTAAAGCTTCCCATGGATGTGCTGACAATTGTTTTAATCCTAATTGGATTCTAGATTTGTTATCGTCAAAGTCTAAAATTACAACGTTTAATTTTTGATCCAATTCAACAACTTCATTTGGATGATTGATTCTTGACCATGATAAATCAGTAATATGCACCAAACCATCTACACCACCTAAATCAACAAACACACCATAAGAAGTAATGTTTTTAACAACACCTTCTAATACTTGTCCTTTTTCAAGTTGACCAATAATTTCTTTCTTTTGAATTTCAATATCAGCCTCAATTAATGCTTTATGAGATACAACAACGTTTTTAAATTCGTGGTTGATTTTCACAACTTTGAATTCCATTGTTTTCTCTACATATTGATCGTAATCTCTAATTGGCTTCACATCAATCTGAGAACCAGGTAAGAAAGCTTCGATTCCGAAAACATCAACAATCATACCACCTCTAGTTCTACATTTAACAAAACCGTTGACTACTTCACCAGTTTCATGTGCATTATTAACACGTTCCCATGCCTTTATAACTCTTGCTTTTTTGTGAGACAATACTAATTGACCAGAAGAATCTTCTCTCTTGTCTACCAATACTTCTACTTTATCTCCCTCTGCTAATGCTTGGTTGTAACGAAATTCGTTCAAAGAGATAACTCCTTCAGATTTAGAATTAATGTCAATGATTGCGTCTCTGTCTGTAATTCTAATGACAGTACCTTCAATAACATCACGCTCGTTTACGAAACCTACAGTTCCTTCCAACGCTTTTTCAAATTCTGCTAATTTTGCCTCATCAACAGCTTCAATACCTTGTTCGTATTTGTGCCAGTTAAAATCCGCTAAAAATTGTTCTGGATTTACAGTTTCTACCACTGTTTCTTGTACTTCCGTAGCAACAACTTGCTCTTCAGTGTTTTTTGTTTCTTCAGACATGTCCGAAAATAATTTTTGTATCTTATTGTTTTTCAGATTTTTAACGATAAAAACGCCAAGAGTTGTTTTTATAAAATGATTTGTTTCGCTCCTTCTTTAAATCTGTTACCGTAAAAAGGAGTGCAAATTTACAAAAAATCATTTGATTTTTAAGGCGTTAGAATTAATTTATTATTCTTTTTATTGTTGCTAATCAAAAAACTACCTTTGCATTTCTCAAAACTTTTTTAGAGAATACAATGGCAATGGATAAAAAAACACAAGATTTAGTAAATCAGGGTATTATGCTTCCACTGATGGAAGAATTTTATACAATACAAGGCGAAGGCGCTCATACTGGAACTGCTGCCTACTTTATTAGAGTTGGTGGATGTGACGTAGGTTGCCATTGGTGCGATGTAAAAGAAAGCTGGAATGCAGATTTGCACCCACCTACATACGCAGACACCATAGTTAAAAATATAACAAAACATGCCAATACAGTTGTTATTACTGGGGGTGAGCCCTTGATGTGGTCTATGGATTACCTTACAGAATTACTCCAAAAAAACAAAATAAAAACACATATAGAAACATCCGGTGCCTATTCTTTTTCTGGAAAATGGGACTGGTTTTGCCTGTCTCCAAAGAAAACAAAATTACCTTTAGAAGAAGTTTACAAAGAAGCAAATGAATTGAAAATGATTATTCATAACAAATCAGATTTCGAATTTGCTGAAGCCCAAGCCCAAAAGGTAAATGAAGAATGTCAATTATTTTTACAACCTGAATGGAGTCGTAAAGAAAAAATGACAGCATTAATTGTAGACTATGTAATGAAAAATCCGAAATGGAAAATATCACTACAAACACACAAATACCTAAACATTCCTTAATTCAAAGAGGATAGGCTTTCTACGAGTGCATAAATTTTATCAAACTGCTCTTTAAATCCGAGGTCAGAATTATCAATTTCAATAGCGTCCTCCGCTCTAACAAGTGGAGAGTCTTTTCGGGTAGAATCTAAATGATCTCTTTCTACTACATTCTGTAAAATTTCTTCATAACTAACAGTATCTCCTTTGGCAATCAATTCTTTATAACGCCTTTGCGCTCTTGTATTTGCAGAAGCTACCATAAAAACTTTCAATTCAGCATCCGGAAAGACAACCGTACCAATATCCCTACCATCCATAACGATGCCTTTATTTTTACCCATCGCTTGTTGTTCCAGAACTAACTTTTTCCTCACAGAAGAAACCGCAGCAACTTTACTCACCAATTGAGAAACTTCTAGAGTTCTAATTTCTTTTTCAACATTCACACCATTCAAATACATCTCTGCGAAGCCAACGTTGGAATTAAAAGTGAAGGACAACGAGATTTTTGAAAGTTCTTTTTCCAAACCAGCAATATCAAATTCAGTAGCTGTAATGAGGTTTTGATTCATGGCAAAAAGCGTCACTGCTCTATACATAGCACCAGTATCTACATAGACATAACCTAACTTTTGTGCCAATTGTTTGGCAATGGTACTTTTACCGGTTGATGAAAATCCATCAATTGCTATTGTAATTTTCTTTTTCATAATTATCTTCTATCCAAATTTATTAATAAACTAAAAGTACTCGCATTGGCAGCAGCATGAAATTTAGAATATGCATAATTGAACTTAAATTTATTCATTTTTACACCAAAACCTAAAGAAACACCACTAAATGTTCTCACATTTTGCAATGCCAGTTCACGGGCTCTTTTAAAATTGTAACCAGCACGAATATTTATCAGATTATCAGGAAATAACTCAGCACCTACGATGATGTGTCGAAACATATTGTTTAAAAAATTAATATCCTCTTTGGTTACATTTCCTTCCAAATCAACAGTTTGATTGGATGGATTGGCCACAGAGATATCCCATTGCTGTAAATTATCCAAGGTACCATACCATTTTATAGGAACATATTGTAAGCGATAAGAAACTCCCAAAGCAACCTTTAAAGGCATTTTTTCTTGGACACCATTAAAAGATTTTAATTGGGTGCCAAGATTTCGAACAACAAGGGACATTGAAAGTGGTTGAAATTCGCTGTAATAAAGAATCGCAAAATCGATTGCCGTCCCAAAAGATGTAAAATTACTAATAGTAGCGTTTATCAACTTTATGTTGGCGCCTATGGCGATATTTGATCTCGGAATAGAATAGGCATACCCCACAGAAATAGCTATATCATTTGCACTAAAATTTCCAGTTTCAACACCAAATTCATTCGCAGCTATCATAGATCCATAATCTAAGTATTTAATACTAGCATGGAGCGTTCCAAATCTTCTAGAAAGTGTTTTTGCATAGGATACAGAACCAATATTGACACCCGCTAAATAACTTGAATAGTTGACCGAAATTTTGTTATCCATTTCTGAATTGATAACCGAGGGATTCCAAATAGGTTGATTTACATCATCCATTATCGTCAGAGTTTCACCGCCTAAGGCAATTTGTCTTGCAGATGAAGATAGATTTAAAAATTGATAAACGGATGCTCCTCCAACTTGAGCAAAAAAGTTGGTAAAATAGAAAAAGGTAAGAAAACCAAACAAATGTTTCATAAACTATCTTACAAAGGAAAAAAGAATATCTTACATAATAACGAACAAGCGCTTATTTATTTCATCGAGGGTTAAAAAAAAACCTCATATCGTTAGATATGAGGTTTAAAGGACTGATAAAAATCAGTATAAAGAAAGGCGGCGACCTACTCTCCCACATAAATGCAGTA
>Ga0206677_10004005_pt1 | contig 12180 bp, 19 predicted proteins | sample M130m12015metaG_FD_155475 | JGI IMG/M metagenome (GOLD analysis project Ga0206677, IMG submission 155475) | Ammonia-oxidizing marine archaeal communities from Monterey Bay, California, United States - M1 30m 12015 | ecosystem: Environmental > Aquatic > Marine > Intertidal zone | place: USA... | reverse complement strand
GGAACAACGGAGTCAAAAGTATTAACATTAGATGCTGACAAGCTAGCAACTTTTACAGGTGGCGTTACAGTAACTGGATTAACTACTTTGAGTGGTAATTTAACTTTTGATAGCGTTGCTTTGACTGGTATACAAACATCTGGTGAAACTTTTGCTGACAATGATACTAGTTTAATGACATCAGCTTCTATAAATGATAGAATAGAATCCTTTGGATATACAACTAACACTGGAGATATAACGGGTGTTTTGGCTGGCGTTAATATGTCTGGTGGCGGTGGTTCTGGCGATGTAACATTAAATGTTGCTACTGCTAGCGAATCGGCTAAAGGTGTTGTTGAACTAGCAACTACAGCCGAAGTAACAACAGGTACAGATGCGGGTAGAGTTGTAACTCCTGATGGTTTGAAAGATGGTTATCAAGGAAGTGCTAATGTAACTACTTTAGGTACAATTGCAACTGGTGAGTGGAGAGGGACAGCTATTGCTTCAGCTTATATAACTGATGACGCAGTAACTTTTGCAAAAGCTAGTGGAGTAGCACCTAATGTTTTTGGTAGTGTAATAAAACTTATACCATCAGATTTTGGAGTTAATGATGATGGTGGAAATACTAAGTTTGGGGTTGGTTATGTAGAAACAGCTGGAGGTAGTTACGGTATGAGATCACCAAACTCAAACGCTGAATTATTTGCTTTTGTTTCTATACCAGAAGGAATGAAAGCTACTCATGTTAACATCCACGCTAAAAGTACATATTCAACTGAAGTTTTTGAAGCACAAATAGACGCAACAACAATGAGCTCTAAGGGTACTGGTAATTGTAATACAAACTTAGAGATAACATATGTAAACGCAACAGCAACAAATTTTCTAGCCATAATGGTTAGTATAACCGCGACTACAGATAAAGTTTATGGTGGAACTGTAACGATAGCAGCAATATAAAATTTTAACAAATGATAAGCAAACACGTAAGTGATAAAGAAGGAGTGTATAGCACAACGGCAACGCGTAAAGGTTTAGACAACACGCCAAATCAATTTGAGTTAGCTAACATGAAAGAGATAGCTGAACAAGTATTTGAACCGTTAAGAGAGTGGGTTGGTGGACCGATTAGAATTAATAGTTTTTACAGAGGACCAGCTTTGAACAAGGCTATTGGTGGATCAACATCGTCTCAACACTGTAAAGGTCAAGCTATGGATATAGATGATGGCGGTTGTAAAAAGACTAATGCTGAGATGTATGCTTGGATAAAAGAGAATTTAAACTTTGATCAAATGATCTGGGAGTTTGGTGATGATAATAATCCTAATTGGGTACATGTTAGTTATGTCAATGAAATTGACAATAGGAATCGATGTTTAAAGGCATATAAAGAAAATGGAAAAACTAAATACAAAATAATATGAGTGGATCATTTAAGTTAAAATATAAAAACAGCGCGTTTCCTTTTAAATCTCCATTAAAAAGTGGAGAAATAGAGGGTTTTTCGCAGACGAAGTCTAAGGATAATAAAACCTCGCTATCTACAATAGGTAGTCTTGGGTTTAAAGTTGAACATGGTAAAAAGAAGGCTAGTGGATTTGGTGCTTTAGTTCTTGGGCGTAAAATAGGTGAAGGAGAAGGTAGTCTTAATGCTAGCAAGGTAATTGAATACAATCCAAAAAACCAATCTAACATAATTAGTTTTGGTGGAGGTTATAAAAACAAAAAAGGATTTTACGTTGGAGGTGAGATAAGTAAAGGTAATTTTACAGAGAAAGATGATTTTGGCACCTATAAGACTAAGGGTAAATGGGAGCCAAGCGCGAAGATTCAATACAAGGGTTTTAGTTTAAAAGCAAATCCAAAAAAAGCTATGTTTGGGTTTACTAAAAACTTTTAATAACAATAAAAATAAACACAATAAAAAAAGGGAGCTGTTAAGCTCCCTTTATAAATTTAGAACTGAGCGTTCTTTTGGTTCTGTACTTCAACTCTAATATCTTGAGCCATTTTTTTGATTGACTGCATCGATTTCCTAACCCGTGTTCCAGCTGAGTTATTTCCTTCTATAAACTTAGTCATATCAGTTTGGCAATCATTAACCATATCTTGTAGTTGGTCGAACTCGTTATTTAATTTATTCATTTTATTTAATTTAATTATAAGCTTGATATTTCACAAGAACCACCGGCGCAAGCTAATTCACCTGATAGATCTGTTTCGTCAGTTGTTTCAACGATCATAGATAAATCTACATCGTTTAAGAGTTTGACTCTCTTATTAAACTCTTCTTCCGTTATATCTTCAAACGGAGCTTGAGTGTATGTTCCACCATCGTAAGGTAGAACTGATAAACCGTTATAACACTCTCTGTTATCCCACATCCATTTTCCAGCTTTATCCCATTCATCTTCTTTCAAACTAATTGTTGCAGACACGTTGTGAGTGTTAGATCCTTTTCTGTGACCTGGTTTCACCCATTCGGTAGCAACTTTTTTAACTCTCTTGAGTAAGTCAAAAGCAGACTCAGTTCTCATTATAGAACCTTTCGGTGCTGATTGTGGTATTTCGATTACAGCAGTATCATGTGGTCTAAAATATTCATCCGCAACTAAATCCGGATTGTTTGCTTTTAGATATTTATATATAGGTTCGTTTTTACCTACACGCAGTCTACGGATATAGAACTCATTATGCCAAGCATGAATACCAGATGATGTTCCAAGTACCAGAGATGTAGTCCCTGCGGGCTTCACACACGTTGTACGCGCGGCTTTGTTTATCCCTATAAGCTTTGCAACTCTAGAATTTTCACGTTTAACTACGCCTGCAGCTTTAGCCATATCCATCTTCAATACTTTCTTCGATGCTATACCTGTCATTGACACACCGACTAAAGCGTCTTTTTCAGTTGTTTCTTGCCATATTTCTCTTAGATAGTGGAATTCCGTATAACCTGCTTGAAGCGTACCTATGAAAGATGCGGCCTTAACTCTATCGTTAAGATCTTCCTGGCTCGTGACGTCACTTACATTAACTTCGCACAAGTTACAAAACTGATATGGCCTTAACGCAATTTCACAACACGGATTAGTTCCCCAATCTTTATCGTGATTAAAGTATATGCCAGGCTCACCAGCTCCGGATAATTCAATACGTTTCCACAAATCTAAGAAAAATTCTTTAGTTATTTTATGTCTCATTAATACAGCTGAATTGTTGGCTCTTCCTCGTTGAGGGTTAGTCTCCCACCAATTACCTGATTTACTTGAGATCATTTCTTCATCGTATGCTGAGAACAACGATATTAATGCAGCGCGGCGAATACCACCAGCAAGCACAGCGTCAGCAATGTGACACACAATATCGTGAACTTCAAGTGTTGATAATTTTCTCCCATCTTCTTTACTTTCTAATATTCCTTTAATTTTTACTAAACATTCTTTTAACGGTTGTGGCCCTGGAGCTTTACCGCCTGAGGTCACAAGTTGTGATCCCTTTGGTCTAATATCAGAATAATCAAACTTTACCTTAGATGATCTCTTAGAGCCCAAATAAGACTTAATTAGAACCTTAATTGCATCTGACCAACCTTCAATACTGTCACCAATAACAAACCTTCTAGTTCTAGCCTCAAATGGCTTTGTTATTTCAGGGAGTACGTTGACATGGTGTCTTTGAACTGAGTAACCAACTCCGCAACCAGAAAGTAACAGAAACATACATTCGCTAAAGCAATCAACATGATCAATAGGTAAGTAAGAGCAATTGTATAACCTGTTAGGGCTAATTTCAATCGGCTTGCCACTGAACTGCAAAGCTCGCATAGATGGTAAAACTTTCTTTTCATAAACGTATTGGTAATTTAATTGTATTTGATCTACTAACTCAGGATACCTCTTCTGATGCATCTCTTTATTCCTCGTGACTAGTTCCTCCCAAGTTTCCCTTCTGTTTAACTCGGGTATAAACTTAGCATACTTCATGTGGACTGTAAGGTCCGAAAGTATCTTTTTGTTTAAATCATTAGGCATTGTGCGTTGTCAGGCAAACGTCTACAAAAGGCATGTACAATACGTGATTATTTTTATTTACTTCATTATAGGTTCTAAAACCTAAACATATTCCCGGGTAAAACCCGAAACTTAATTCCCATTTCTTCATTTTTGTTTTCTTTTTGTTAATATTAATTCTACTACTTTATCACATTCCTTTTGGTTCTGAGGTTTATATAAAGTTACATGTGGATGTTGCTCTTTTACCAATTGTTTAAACATTTTCCATCTCATAGGGAAACTTTCGTTAGCCCTACCTTTTGTCTCTATAATAAACTCGTTCATGTCTATAAAATCAGGCGTATATCTTATCGGTTGTATTTTCTTACAACCTCTATTTACCATATCACCTTTACCATTTGACTGGCGTTCATACGATTCATTTTCAAAACTAAATCCTTCTTGTAAAACAAATGTATGACCTTCGTACTCGGATTTTATCTTAGCTTTTTTCAAAGCTATATACATGTATTTCTCTAGACCAGAGGCGAATGTGATCCCGTCAAAAGTAACCTTTTTACTTCTGACAGGACCTTTCTTTCTACTATATTTCTTTCTCACGATCTTCTAACTCTTCGCGTGCAGCTTGTATGTATAGCACGGCGTCCATTAATTCCTCTTGTATATCGTTAAGATATCCAGCTAGGTTTTTAAACTTACCTCTACGTTCGTCATCTAACGTTCTACCATATTTTTCATAACCAATATCTGATCTTGATACAAACTTAGTAACCACGTGTTTAACAACTGGATCTCTAAAACCAATAGTCTTACGCTCTATGCCATTCCTAGCATCCATAATTTCTCTGCTACTCATATTAATCTTTTTTATAAGTTCCGTTAACCATCTTTCCAGTTCTATTTTTAATTACCTTGTAAGCCGTGTCAATACAGTTTTCAATAGTCACGCCGTGTAATTCAGCTAGATTTGTAAGAACAACTACACAATCACCTATACCGTCTATGATCTCTGCTCGATCTTCTTTCAACGTGGCTTTACATATCTCACCAGCCTCTTCCATTAACTTAAGCGTTTGGGTTTTTACATCGCCTTTATCATACAAACCTCTTTCATCAGCCCATTCTCTAATTAACTCAAATCGGTGGTTAGGTTCACAAACACAAGGATTGTTTTCATTACAGCATTCGTACGATCTTTCTTTCATTCCAGTTGGAGCTAAACCTCCAGTTCTAGTTGTATGGCCGTTTGAAGGGTAATCGTGCATTTGGTTGTTGTCATGGAACCTAGCAAATGCCTTGTTGTATACGTATGACCTTTGCTTGTTAAACATAGATGTTTTTGTGTTAGCCATTATCCATTTAATTGAGTATTCGTTTATAGTAAACGTTCCGTGATCTGTGTGCCACGTCATTCCTAAGTTATCCATTAGTTGCCCTTTCAGTTTATTAACTGGACAGGGAAACGTTGTTGTTTGTTCTGTTACGTTTATTTTCATATTTAATTTATTTTTATTACAATTTAATTTATTGTATGGTATTTGGTCTACTTTGTAACCGAAGGCTTTTTGCATTATTATCTCGCCTTCAGATATAAAATCTATATCATCAGATGATTCGATTATTTCGTATTCGCCAGGGCCATAACCCTGTTGATCTTCTACTCTACGTTTAAGGTCTGTTGTTACGCCAACCTTTTTGCCTGGTATGTGATATAAATAGTATGTCATATCTTATCGTTGTATAAGTGCATGTTATGTGCAAAGTGATAGTAAACACCAGTCTCAATATCTAACTGTTTAGAGACCATCTCTTGCAGTTTAGAGAATTGATATTGATCATTACAAAAACCGTACCAAAGATCGTTAGATCGCATCGTAACACACATATCGAGCCTGTTATTAACGATTGTAAACTGTACAGCGTAAGTACATGGTGTATCATTAATATATCTATCCCATTCTTTACCATCATAAATAGATATACAAGCCTGCCTTGTGTCAGGATTATACTTAAGCATATCTACAACTTCAGCTAATTGACCATTACGTTTCCATTGCCAACCATAGTTGGAATTAACGTTACCATTTTTATCAGCCATGCGTTTCCATATTTCAGGTACTTTACCATATAAGTCACCAAGCTTAGCTATGTTGCGATCACCAGACAAATACCATTGCCATTCAGCTTCAGCATATTCTTCTGACCATTTACGTTCGCGGTTTATTATTTTCCTATCTTTAGGATCTGTTATGTAGAAACCTACATTGAACAGAGCTTTAGTATCTCCGAATGTTACACCATGCTGTAATATCTGGTCGTGTACATATTCGTATGCCTCGTTAGCATTTCTAAAGACTTTATTGTTTATTGTGTTTATCATAATAGTATTTATAGTATTCGTACATTTTTTTATAAGCTTCATCGGCTTTGTATAAATTAGAGTCTAAATGAATCTTATCGTTTAAACTAATTTCTACTTGCCATTTAATGCCATTGGGTATAACCGCTATCTTTATGTTTTTACCTAAACACCAACCAACTCTTTTTATATCTTCGTTGGTGTACACGTGATAGCCCGGTGATTTACCATAGGACTTTTTCATCCATACCATTATTCCCAGGGCAAGCCATCAACTTCAGCTGTTACCGGTTCATTCGGTATGAAGGATCCAGATCTAGGCTCCCAAGTAAAATGGCTTTCAGCTCCGTTTTCACCTAGATTTTGAAACTTAACTTTAAGGACTTTAACCTTGGTTGTTTTAGCGTCGTAGTCTCTATGTACCAATAATCCATGGTAACTAGCATCGTACCATTCACCACCTCCCTTGATATTGTACATTGTTGGTTCCTCAATTTTTCCATCTTGTCCTTTATACATTTTAGTTGGATGGGCTACTATAAATACTAGCACATCATACTTTTTAGCAAATGTCTCTATCTTTGCTAGGTAATCCATAGTGTAACGATTAACATCATCTGACACAGCATTTGTATCTCTTACTTTATTGTAAGGATCAATTACTAGGCATTTGATACCTTTACGCTTTACAAGCTCGGCACCTTTCTTTAATACTGACTCTAACGTATACCTCTCCATATCTATGAAAAAGTAGTTGTCATTAACCTTCTGAGTTACTTCTAACCATTTGTCACTACCAATATCACCTTGAGTTGGCATATCTTGCCAAGTCTTACGCATCAGTTTATGAGCGTGGAGATATGTTGGCTGATTCTCTGGACTAGCGAACGCAGTCTTCCAACCATACTGATTATTGTAACCAACAACCATTTGATCAACAAAGTCAGACTTACCAGAACTAGGTATGCCAGTAACAGTAATAAACTGCCCGGTATAAGTGCTAAAAATGCTATCAAAGTTTTTGAGCCCAACTTGGAAACCGGGTTTAAAGCCGTTTGTAACAAATTCTTTAACTTCGTCATGTATATCATATAATGTAGTTACTCCTTCTAATGGTACCTGCGTCGACTTGTGTATAGCATTTCTCAACGCCTCGGCGCCATTCTCTATTAAATACTCATTAGCATCTTTCTGTCCGTTAAAATCTACTAGATAACAAACCTCAGCACCAAGTCTACGTATAAACTCAGTTCTTAAAGCTTGACCAGCAGCATCGGCATCAACAGCTAATATTATCTTAGTCTTATCGTCTAAGTAGTCAATGCAATTATCTAAGTAGTCTAAGTTGTTTGTATTCAACGTAGCACCGTTAGGAACTGATATTGCATTTTTGATACCAGCTTCGTGTAAAGCTAGCACATCCATTTCACCCTCTACAACAACACACCAATCATAACCTACAACACTGTTAATATTATAGAATACTTTTTCTGCGCCTTTGTATAACTTGAAATTCTTTCTACCATCTCTATATTTTACGTTGATCAACTGATCACCCATAAAATAATTAAACTGGATAGTATTTTCGTTCTTACTCGTTTGAGGCATCCATTCAGAGCCCTCAGTTACCTGAAGGTCTGATAATGTTTGCTTTGAAATACCTCTTGTACCGAACCACGTTTCAACATTAGTACTTATCTCATTAAATTGCTCTGGTGTAACTGGTCTTGTGTAGACTCTCTCACTAGCACCTTTACGTTGATAAGTATGTAACTGAAATGTAGTGTCACAGTTGTGACAGGTACCGAGACCACGTTCCCAATCATAGCTAGCACATTGTGCTTTAGCGTTCTTAGGTTTCCTATCAGACGAACACAGGGGACAAGTCCCCTGCGATGCGCCTTCTTTTAGGTTGTGCTGATTGAACTTGTCAACCAGAAATCCATTGATCTCTTCTTTACTCATTTAGAATGGCAGGTCATCAGCTTGAGGAGCTGTCGCAGCCGGAGCTGGAGCACCATCTCTTGGGGCTGGATCAACATTGTTACCGTTAGACCAAACAACCTTAACATTACCTAAGTAAGTCTTTGCTGTTTTTTGATCTCTCTCTTCCTTTGATTGCTCTACAACCACTGGACCTTGATTACCGAATTGATCTAATTCATCATTGATCGTTATTGTAATCGGTAAATACTTACCTTTCTTACCTACATAGATTTTATCCTTAGGTATTGCATCTAGATTTAGACTTGCTTTTATTATACTTGCCATATTAATTATTTATTAAGTTAACTAAATTTCTACATTGTTCTACACTAGCGTTTGTTACTCTTCTAAAGTTGTCAAAAGCTTTGTGATACGGATGTAAGCCATCTCCACTGTTTTTGTTTACATAAAAGTTTCTAGTGTTAGCCGGATACTTGTTGCCTGATATTGTGCAGGACTTCATTTTTGTTCTTCCCATGATTACATTTTTATAGGGTTTTGCTTATGAAATATTGTTTAGGATCAAATTCCTCGGTCTTGTAGAACAGATCATAAGCTTCTGCTGCTCTACGTACCTTATCTTCACCTCGTTCGTAAAACTTCGGTGAACAATCAAACATACCTATTTGATGTGTGGATTTATCTATAACTATAAACAAGAATTCATATCCGAATAACTTACTGTATATGTATGCTTGTGAATCATAGTTATATTTGTTTGCTGAGTATTGGAACTTCGATATGTCAGCGGTTGTTTTAAGATCGATAATTAGTTTCTCATCATGATTAACTATATCTGCCTTACCTTTCCAGGTTTGCCCGAACATCTCTTTGATCATTGGAACTTCATACTCTACATTGCCCTCTTGTATAAGGTCTCTGCATATATCATTTTCCATCATCTTATCTCTGAGTAGTTCGACCATATCTACATCTTTTTCAAGCATACACAATTCTCCACCTGCTACATCCTTGTAAGCTTTAGAGTTACGAGTTGTTGCTTTAACAACTTTGTATTTCTTTAGCTTATCAGGTTCTAATATACAGGTATGAAAATACCCACCAATTAAAAAAGCTGGTGATGGTTTGCTTGGCTTGAAGATGTTTAAAGGGTCATTCAGTAACTTGCCAACGTGTGAGTTGGATAAGAATTGGTTACCGAAATCCCCGTAGTAGTCTTCGTCTATTTTAAGCCTTTGTAATATCTTTTCTTTGTTCATCTGTTATTTTATATTTAGATTCAATTGCTTCAACTTTACCTCCTGCTGCTACATATTCTTTTGCTTTCTTTAGTTGTACCGCTGTGATCTTAGGTTTAGCCGCTTGCTTGATTTTATCTACAGCACTAGATGGTTTTTTACCTGAGTCAGCATCTTCCGTGTCATCAATAAGTAATAGATTACCTAAGGCATATTTCTTGCCATAAGTCGACGCTGCGCCGAACTGCTGAGCCGTTTGCATACCTTTTTGATTAAGGTCTACACCGACTAGTGCTGTTGCGTGTATAGCATCTTTGCCATCTGAAAATGTTGCTGTTGATTGCATTGTTGGAACAGGGTCAGTTGAAATCATTTCTTCATTGATTGTAACTGTAACGCCATGTTTAACTAAGAAAGGCTTTATAGCCTCTAGGATGTCTTCTGATTTACGGAAGTAGTACTTACCGAACGAATTGTACGAAGACTTTTTCGCTTTTAGCTCTGTCTGTATGACGGCTAATTTTTGGTTTAATTCTTTCATCTTTTTGGTATTTGGTGTATATATATAATTACACGTTATTGTTTAAATTTACATTTGTCACTTCACTTAACTTACAGGTAGTCAAGCACTTGTGAGTGATCTACGTTAGCAATTAATTTGTCAACTGCTTGCTTTTTTAGCTGTGAAACTCTAACATAAGCGCCGCTACCTTCAATGCCTAGTTTCTCTGCAATTTGTTTAGCAGATTGTTTGTCACAGTCAAGTCCATAGCTTAATCTTAGTACCTCGTACTCTTTATCTACTAAATGTTGCTTTAATAAACTTGTTAAATACATATTTAAGAATACTTGGTTGTAAGGCTCTGACTTGTCTTCAATCTGTAAGAACAGATCATCATCATCTCTAGTACCAGCATCAATACTTAAGAATATAGAATTAAAAAACATAGCTACAGCTTTTTTATCTTTACCGAAGTTCTTACGTATACTATTAGTAACGTGTTCTGGTAATCTCATCTGACCTCTGTTTTTATCTATTTCTCTACGTATACCACCTTTGATACGTTTAGCTAAAAAACTTTTTAAAGTTTTCTCAGCATCTTCTGATTCGTTTATTCTATCCCAATCAATGCGATCAACTGCTTTGATTAAGTTAACATGACCTTCTTGTATCATATCTGTTATAGCCATAACACCTGAAGCTTGTTGTGATGTAGCAAATTTTCTAGCTAAGTTTTCTACAAGAGGCATGAACTTAATAATAAGTTCGTCTCTAGTATATTCGTCCCACATCTTACCCTCTAGTCTAGCTAAGGTTGATTCTAAATCCTTCTTGTATCTTATATAATTCTGTATATTATAGTGTTTCATTATGCGTATCTTTTGTAGATCAATTCTAATGTTGATGGCCAGTCTAAAACTCTTTGAGATGTGCCAAACCAAAGCCAATCGCCTTGAAAGTCTGGTTGACCTCGCCATCTACTATCGTCAATTAAAATATCACCGATTAATAAATCTTTTCTGTGTGTTAGTATTAATTTGCGCTTAAGCCAAGGGAAGTGCTCTGCAATCCACTCTCTCTTTGCACCCCACATATCAGGTCTATCCCATGGTGGAGTTGATGCAATAAATATATCGAAGTCATGATTTAACCTCATCAAAGCTTCTTTAGCTCCGGGCATAACCTCTAAGTTTCTATAGTCTACATGCTTATCAGGTCTGTGTTTCCACCCACCTTCATCCGCTGCTTTTTTAAAGTTAGCTATAACTCCGTCCATATCTATGTATATTATTTTCTTCATTTCTTTTTATTTTTTTCTATTTCTTGTCCTTTTCTAATAGCGTATGCTCCTAGTAGAAACGTACCTATTATTATTATTATTAGTGCTATCATAGTTGTTGGTTTAATAATTCTTTTTCTCGTTTTAATTGTTCACCCATGTTTCTATGTATCGTTCTAGTAGAACATTCCAAATACAATGCTAACTGGGTTATGGTAATTTTTTTACCTAAGTCGTTTATATCTAACATACACTGGTATATATCATCTTCATGTATACGCTTTGATCTACCTATTAATTCACCTACTATAGATAGCTTTTCTTCTTTAGTTAAACCGCAGCCATACTTAAATATAACTTTACGTAGTTTATTTTTAGGTGGTTCATCTAAGTCTAACATGCTAACCTCATACACCATCTTTCTAAGAAGATCGATGTGTATTGTGAACGAAGTGAAACCTTGTTCTTTGACTGATATGATTTCTGCAATTTGCATGAACTCATCTTGATCAAGATCTGGGTTAAGATACCATAACGTTAACAAATGCCATTTAAGGCTCTTATAAGTTGTGATCTTAGCTTTAGATGCGAACAGTGTATAGCATTCGTAAGTGCCTTGTTCGAAGAACATATACTTATCGGTTTGATGAGTGGGTATATCGTCAACAGGATCTCTCTTATATACGATGCGCTTATCATTTAGATATTTTATATTTCTTTTGTGTGACATTAGCCTATTACTCTTATACTTTAGGGGCTGTTGTCACAGTCCCTTGCGGTTTTAATGTTGCAATAATAATTCTTGTTTCATTATCATTAGGGTATTTAATATCGTTCCATTGGTTTAT
>Ga0206677_10004000_pt1 | contig 12191 bp, 12 predicted proteins | sample M130m12015metaG_FD_155475 | JGI IMG/M metagenome (GOLD analysis project Ga0206677, IMG submission 155475) | Ammonia-oxidizing marine archaeal communities from Monterey Bay, California, United States - M1 30m 12015 | ecosystem: Environmental > Aquatic > Marine > Intertidal zone | place: USA... | reverse complement strand
TCATATGTCGCGCTGCGAAACAGAGACTTTGAGGTTGTTATGGCGTTTATGTTTATTGAGGAAAGTTTTGACGTTGAAATTTTGCCTATGACTGAACATTAAATGATTGATCAAACTCTCCTCTATTCCTGAACGCCACTTGCTGCCTTTGTCAGCATCACATGCCGCTAGACGTAGTAAACTGATCCTTCTGATATGAGCAGGTGCCCCAGCCCATAAAGCGCGTCAGAGAGCAAGTGGTTACATTGTTCCGATGGACCATACGCCAGCTATGTAATAATAATTTAATTTAAACAAACGAAGGGGGCAGGCAACGATGCGCCGCGAACTGCATTACGGTGAACGCGTTTTTACGTGTCATGAATTACGTGCAAGCAACGTATATAATTTGTTGGCTGATGCCGTATCGCGCAATGCTGACGGCATCGCGTTGGTTTGTGATGAGGTAAGGATGACCTATGCTGCGCTGGATGCTGAAGTCAAAAATGTTGCAGCAGGTCTGGCTGCTTCAGGTATTGAGCCCGGTGACCGGATCTCGATTTTGTTGGGCAACGGGGCGCCGTTTGTGGTGTTGACCTATGCTGCTGCTTATCTTGGCGCCGTGACTGTGCCACTGAACACGCGTGACCAGATACCAGGGATACGCCACGCTTTGCAGAACTCAGGTGCGAAGGTTTTAGTGGTAGAATCCGAATTTCATAATCTCGTTCCGCCTACTGAGGATACGCCAGATCTGATTGCCCGGTTTGCAATTGGCGCAACCGAAGGATTCAATAATTATGAGGAACTCCGCAAGGCAGCTAGGCCTGTTCAATTAGCACATCCGAAAGAGGACGCGGTAGCCACAATCCTCTATACATCCGGCACCACAGGTGTGCCCAAAGGAGCGATGCTTACTGGGCTTGGAATTGTGCACTCTGCAACCAATTTTGTAGAAACCATGAGGCTTGACCAAACAGATACTACGATCGTTGTGGTACCAATGACCCATGTAACTGGGCTGGTCGCCGGCATTCACACGCTGATCCACTGCGCTGGTACGATTGTGGTTTTACGGGAGTTCAAGGCCGCCAAGTTCTTGGAAGCAGCAGCAGAGAACCGGATGACTTATTCGCTCATGGTCCCGGCTATGTATAATCTATGTTTGCATCAAGCTGACCTAAGAGATTTTGACCTCTCGGAATGGAGAATAGGCGGATACGGAGGTGCCCCCATGCCAGCTGCAACGATAGAGCGGTTGGCAAATGCTCTGCCTAATCTTGGCCTGATGAATGCCTATGGTGCCACTGAAACTACCTCTCCAGCTACGATTATGCCAGCAGATCAAACAGCAGCCCGTAGGTTGTCGGTTGGCCGCTCCGTACCAGGGGCTGAAATCTATGTTATGGATGATTCGGGCAAAGAAGTGCCGCGAGGCGAATCTGGAGAGCTATGGATACGCGGGGCGATGGTGGTGCCTGGATATTGGCGCAACGCAGAAGCTGACGCTCGGGAATTCATAGCTGGATTCTGGAGGTCTGGCGATATTGGTAAAATTGATGTTGATGGGTATGTTTATGTCCTGGATCGCAAAAAAGACATGGTGAATCGTGGTGGGCACAAGATATTTACTGCTGAAGTCGAAAGCGTGCTGACTGCCGTTGCAGGGGTGATTGAAGCAGCTGTTGTGGCGAAGCCTTGCTCGATCCTTGGCGAACGGGTGCATGCGGTCCTTTCCGTCAACCTGGGAGAAGTGAATGAGGAAGACATAAAAGCCCACTGTGCGGTACAACTTGCTGACTACCAGTGTCCAGAAAGTTATACACTTCGCGACAAGCTTTTGCCACGTAATGCCAATGGCAAAATCATAAAGCGACAGATTAAGCAGGAACTTGGGTTTGACGCCCTCTGATCCGGTCCCGCACTTGGGTAAATTAACTCTTAACTTGAAGCATCAGCACTGATTGGGACAAGAGAAATCTGAAGCGGTTTTCTCGTATTCACAGCCGACTAACCTTGAAGTGATGTGCCAATACGGTGACGCTGAACCTCAGTAAAATGTTACGACTAACCTTTGGAACAATATTGGCGCAGCTAATGAGGATGGCCTAAGCTGCAAAAATAAGGATTAGATAGCCTTTAAGCTGATCAGTACTTATATGTTCAAAACAGTTACTTATTCAAATTGCAACAAATAGTAGCCTAGCGTCGAAAGTGCGTGATGCTGCACTTACACGAATACCAATTTTACCTAACCTAGAGTGTAACCACCTTTGATCCAAGATCGGATAAGGGCCGTAAATTCGGTGCTTTTATCTTGATAAAAGAAGTGTCCACAATCCCTGAATATAGTCAAAGCACTGTTTGGTAATCGAGCATGCAGCTTCTTGCCGTTATCGGCCTTGAGAAAAGCATCGTGTTCGCCCCAAAATACATGGACTGGTAAATTCAATGTCGCAAGATGCGGATCGATGTCTTTGCATCCGTCTGGGTAGCTTTTGAACCATTTGGTGATTGGTCCAATCCGACCCGAGTAGGACGCAACATAGTCTGCGACCTCATCTGCGGAGGGGCAATGATGCAGATATGCCAATTGGTTCGCACCAGAGATAAATGCGGGTGCGCCTGTTATGGAGAACAAGAGGCGCCAAAATTTTGAACTGATCATTTTCCTAACAAGGCTTCCGTCTGCGGATGGTTGAATACTGGGGCCAGCGCCCACCATTATACTTTTGGCCTTGTGGTCACGATGTAGAACATAGTGTAGCGCAACAGGCATTCCAACATCTGGTGCGACGATATGAACGTCAGCCAGTCCAAGCTCATCGATAAATTTTTGTAAAAACATACTTTGTTTGGCAAAAGTCATGTGGTTTAAGTTGCCCTCACTTTGCCCAAATCCCGGCAAATCTAATGCAACTAGGTTAGTAGTCGCGGAAAGCGCTGACCAAGTCGCGTCGTAACAAAGAATACTTTGCGGAAGAGGGCTCAGGAACAAAACGGTTGGCCCATCTGCATTGCCATCTGTCGCGTAGCGGATTTTCAGACCGTCCAGCTGCATAAAAGCAGGTTTGATTGAGAAATCAGCAGATTCATGGTTGATCTTACCTGCACCCTTCGCGCGTTTTGAGCGAAGCTTGTAGAACTCTGGTGTAATCATCATTAAGCTGGCCGCATTCAATCGGCCGAGTATACCAATGGGATCTTTGGGCATAGCGTTTCCTTCTGGGGGGTAGCACACGATCAATTTAAATTGTACTTAAAGGTACGAAAAGGCTCGGTCAATAATAAAATACCCATGGGTACGAAAATGAGAAAAAACTCTACACCTGCACGTGGTCGCCCAAAGCGGTTAGACCGCGACCAGATCTTGCAAGCTGCTTTGATGGAATACTGGTCGAAGGGGCCAGCAAATGTTTCGATCAACGATATCTGTATTTTAACAAGGGTGTCCAAACCAGGCGTTTATCGTGAATTTGGTAGTGATGACGGACTTAAGAGAAGTGTTTTGGACGCATATCATAGCTTGGCTATTCAACCTTTGCTTGATATTCTCGAGGGTCGCCAGTCAACAATTGACACAGTCAACGCTCTAATAGGTTTCATGACTCAAGATCGTAAAACCCTGGGTATACCAAATGGGTGCTTGTTTGTGATGATGCGTGCACAGTTTCAACAATTTGGTCCGTACACATGCGAAAAACTGATTGAGTTTCGACACGCTCTGCTAAACGCATATGAGGTATGGATCGATCGTTCAAAAGTGCGCGGTGACTTCGCAGATGTCGCAACCGATATTGCTGCACTTTTCTTTGATGCACAACACGGTGGCGCGATGCGAATGCAAAGGGAGGGCGTGCCAAATGATACCATTGCCCACGTGTTGGGAACCGGCCTCAGAATGCCAATCTCGAATGCCAACATCATTGGATTCTAGTCAGCAGGAAACCGTCAGTGCCCTCACAGCGAATTTATGCTGTTTCTGGGCTATTCTTGCCCTTATTAATTGCTGCTGAGATACTCTGTTCCTAACGTTTGCGTATCATTAAGCGTTTAAACTGAGCGAAGAGACCCATCATCGACAACGTCAAAGCAGACGTCGCATAATTTGAACATTTTAGGTCAGGTGTTCAGTTAGGAAGATCACAGACACACCCTTGCCGTTCACTTCGTTGGTGATGTCTTCAAAGATACAGATATCATTTAATTCTTGCAGAGCTATGTGAAGGCTATATTAAAACGTTTCTTTCGACACTGGATTTAATACCAAAAATTGTGTTTTTTGTAATGATGCACCGCCCAAAAGACCAGTGCATCATATGTTAGATTGGGTAGTCCGTAAATTTTGATCCGACACTTTCTATAACTTTGTCTATCTTGGACACTGCTGTGCAAATTTCTAGAACCCTCGGGTAATCAGCAAACGGCTCCCCATCGCAAGCATCCCGCAAAATTCCAAAGCCTCCAGATTTTTGCACCGCTGTCACACAGGTATATAAAAAAATATCCGCATAAGAGCATTTAGGACCATTCAAAAATGGTTTGTTGTTTGAGACTGCCAGATGGGCTTCTAGAGATTTAAAGCGGCTTTTGTGCAGTTTGGTGAGGTTGGAAATTCCTTTTTCTTTGCCGCCATCAGTAAGTGTGTCAGTCAAGCGAAGATTGCGCCAAAATGCTTCATTATGACCCGTTATGATGTCGTGAAATGGGGATAAGACGAATGAATAATAATCTTGTGCCCAGCCCCAATACATCGCAGTCAGGGCTGCATCCTCGGAACTTTTGGGTGTAAGTGGCCCGGGATATTTGGACACTAGATATTGAACAATCGCCATCGAGTCATTTAAAACTAAATCGTTTGCCTTATCTTTCATCCAAGGGACTATTCCAAATGGTGCATCAGCATCTTTGTCAAAATCGTTTCCCATGGGGGTTGAAAGTAAATATTCTACCTTAATGTCATGCATTTTGCAGATGATGTTTATTTGTTCACCACGGCCGATGACGGGTAGGTAAGCAAGTTTAATTTCTCTCATGTAAGCTCCTGTGCGTTAAAAATGTGTACCTAAATAATTTTAATCATAATGCTCGATTAACATAATTTCACAAACTAAAAATTCTATTGGTCTTTTGAAGAACAAATCGTTTGTGAAGAAAAAGGTACCATTTTAGACCTAACATGCCGAAACGTTTCCTAATTCTCTACTTCCGGGAGAGCGCCAAAATCATCAAACTAGCTGTTATGCTGTATTTCTAATTTCCACTTCCTTCTGGGAAAGTGGATGACTTTCAAAATGCAAGAATGATTGTAAAAAAGGTCTACAGATAAACTGCGGTATTCGATAAATTTTCTACATTTCTTGGCAACAGTTGAAAGTGAACATAGATCATTATTGCTAAATAGATGGTCTTGGAGTTGATGTTAAACTAACGAAATGCAGAGTGCTTTGTAATCTAATATTTAGTATGCATACCTACCGACGGCGGGGACGTAACAAATGCAATATCATCTCAATGGATTTTCAATTGGCGACCCGAGTATTTCCAACCCTGAAGTCAGCAAACTGGATAACACTGAAATCATCGATGTGCTAATTGTTGGATGCGGCCCTGCGGGTCTGACTCTCGCTGCACAACTCTCGGCGTTTCCTGAAATTAAAGTTCGCATCGTTGATAAAAAATCTGGTCCATTAGAAATTGGCCGAGCGGATGGCATCGCCTGTCGTTCCATTGAAATGTTTGAAGCATTTGGCTTTGCTGAAAAAGTGTTGAAGGAAGCCTATTGGGTGAACGAGGTTGCGTTTTGGCGCCCCAATGAGGCCGGCGGTGGTCTTCACCGCGCCAACCGTATTCAGGACGTTGAGGATGATCTTTCCGAAATGCCCCACGTTATTCTAAGCCAAGCCAGGGTGCATGATTTCTATCTCAAACTTATGCGCAATTCGGTTAACCGTTTGGAGCCTGATTACGATTATGAGCTTATAGACGTCAGCAAAAGCGATGATCCTAACGGGCTCATAACTGCAACGTTCCACGGACCGAATAGTAAAGTTGAAGCTATCCGCACGCGCTATGTCGTTGGCTGTGACGGCGCTCGAAGTATGGTGCGCAAATCGATGGGTCAGGCCCTTCAGGGAGAATCTGCGCGTCAACTCTGGGGCGTCATGGATGTGCTGGCCGTCACGGATTTCCCCGACATTCGCCTTAAGGCTGCGGTTCAGTCTTTGGAGCATGGTAGCGTCCTTATCATCCCTCGTGAGGGCGGATATCTTGTGCGGATGTATATCGAACTTGACGCGTTGCGAGGCGATGAGCGCGCGATAGATCGTGCTGTGACATCCGACACGCTGATAGCAAAGGCCCGTGACATTCTCGCCCCCTATACGCTGAATGTGAAAGAGGTTGCATGGTGGTCCGCGTATGAAATTGGTCAGCGAATCTGCGATGCGTTTGATGATGTGCCAGATGCAGATCGTGCGCGTCTAAACCCTCGCATTTTTATCGCTGGCGATGCCTGCCACACGCACAGCCCCAAAGCAGGACAGGGCATGAATGTCTCGATGGCTGATACGTTTAACCTTGGTTGGAAACTGGCCGCCGTCCTGCGCGGACAAGCCATACCTTCCCTACTGCATACTTACTCGGAGGAACGATATGCCAAAGCTAAGGAATTGATTGATTTTGACCGCGATATGGCGCGACTGTTTAGCACCAAGCCCAAAAATGCGTTCGAAGCAAAGCAATTCCAGAGCTATTTCAAAAAACATGGGCGATACACGGCTGGGGTCGAGACGCGCTACTCTTCATCAATGATCTGCTCGTCCAACAATCACGAGCACCTTGCCTCAGGTTTAAAAGCCGGTATGCGGTTCCATTCAGCACCCGTTATTCGAACGGGTGATGGAAAGCCTATGCATCTTTCGCACACGATAAAGGCTGATGGTCGATGGCGGCTCTTCGCATTTGGTGACGATGAGGACGTTGGCCAACCTAGCGCAAACATCGCATCGCTTTGCAAATATTTGTGTGATGACCTGAGCAGCCCAATCATGAAATACACTCCAGCAGCTGCAGATATCGACAGCGTTATTGATTTGCGGGCAGTTTTCCAATGTTCTCATCAAGATATGAACACAGAGCAGTTGCCAAAGTTACTTTTACCAACCAAAGGATGCTACGGGCTAATCGACTATGAAAAAGTGTTCTGCCCAGATTTCAGGTTTGGCTCCAACATTTTTGATCTTCGTGGTCTTAACCGAAAGTCTGGCGCCCTTCTGGTTGTTCGTCCTGATCAGTTCATCGCGCGCGTGCAGCCTTTAGATGATTATACCGGTCTGGCGCAGTTTTTTGATCGATTTATGATTGAGGAGGAGCTATTAGAAAAATGATGGATCCCATCAGACTGACGGCACAACTTGCATTTATCGATTCAATAACTGTTGTCGCTCTGCGAAAACAGCGACATAGTTCATCTTGAAATAAGGGCTTGAAATGAGGTGTGCAGCTGAACAAAAATTCCCCCGAATTAATTAACCACGCTTATAATAAAGGGCTGTTGCCCGACATGGGGAGCTTCAGGATATGGATAGACACTAGTGCCGATTGTAGCAGAATAGTAATGGATGGCTGCAGTGACATCCATTTAGGATAATAAAATCGTTTTATAGAAATTATTATGAGTTGCTTAAGAGATTTAATTTTCAAAAAGTTGATCCAAATTTGGGTTGTTTAATTTGTTAATAAATCAGATTTACGAGTTTTTATCCTAAACAGCTTTTCACGCCTCAGTTCACAAAGGTTCCTTTCCATGTGCATCAAGCTTAGCCTTGCCAATACTTTCTTTGAGTGGCTTTCTCTTATTACCCTCATATACTTTGGGCTCTCCAAGCATATGATGCTTTAGACGGTTAGCCTAACAGCAAATTAAAAATGGTTGTTAAAACAAAAAAGGCAGCCATGTGGCTGCCTCTATATCTGCATCCTACTTCTATAATTTATAGTTCGCTGAGCAGTGCTGCCAATTTTTTCTTAGACTTCTTTCCTACGGCTTTTGCCCCTGCGATGGCATCGATATTCGAGGTATCACCACCAACCACTACTAAAGCAATCATACCCATGGATTTGTGTGGCGTGCACAAATAATAATAGATACCAGGTTCAGTAAATGTTACTTGGACTTCTTTGCTTGCTTTTGACTTTTTTGGTTTGTCAAATCCATTTGGTACTGCGATGAACTCTACGTTGTGGCCCTTGGATGTTGGCACCCAAGTGATCGTATCACCTACATCAATTCTTGTAATATCTTCCGAATAAACCATTTTGGCTCCATCATCACGTTTATTCAACATTTCGACGGTTACGTTTGCTGCGTTTGCCGAAGAAATTGCGAGTGCCGTGATAAATGCGGTTGAAAAAGCAATTAACGTTTTCATATTTTAACTCCAAGTTTTATATTCCAAGCTTTTTTGCTACTCATCTTTTTCGATGGTCTTTTTTCGACCCCGAGACACGAAAAATGATGCGCGACATTTAACATTCAAGACTAATCTCCTTGCTACGATGTCGCACTTCTCACTCTGGGCCATTGTCAGAGAGTATGCTTGCGGTTGTACAGTAAAGCCTTGGAACGCACTTTGAGAGGAAAACAGATTGAAGCAGGCAGCGTGCTGAACTGGCGATCCTTCAATTTAATCGCTGACTAATATAAGCTTTCACGACGAGCGCAGAGATAATCCAACTAGCACTGAGGACTTACTTCCCGTGCTTTTTTATTTTCAAACGTGGATCAACTAAGTTATTCTGTAATTAAACATCACTCTTAAATTCAAGCCAGTTTTTTAGATTACGCTGCTTGGTTTATCACTGAAACTCGGAGGATACGTCAATGACAATCACTAAAATCATATGCGCAGTGATCTATGCTATCTCTATTGGAATTACCTTGAACGCAGTTGGAAATATCCAGCAGTATATCGATTTAAATTCGATAATTGTCGTCGTCGTACTGGCTTTATTATTTGCGGTTGCCGCAAATGGCAGTGAAAGTTTTACACAAAAATTTGGTGATGGAGCTGTAAGGGCTGGCTGGCTAGGGTCAATTATTGGAATAGTAAGCATTTTTGGAAGTGAAGGCTTTGCAGTAGGTGATTTATCAATGCTGGGGTCGGCAATGGCGGTTTGTTCTTTGACAGTCCTTTATGGTTATTTATTAAAATTTGGCACGGTGATATTGGGCTAAGTCAAATTTAGCTGTTAGAAATAATAAACAAATGTTTCAACTCCTGCCCGCCATTAGTCAGTTAGGTTGGTCGTTTTAAGAATTTGCCACAAACACTTTATATTGTTTGCTTAATAAACAGGAAAAGTCTACGCTTCGAGCAGGGAGAGATAGATGAAGCATAGTCTGAAAATTTTCGCACTAGTCTTGTTTTTTTCTTCAACCCTTCAACTTGGACCGGCTCTTTCGGCTGGAGGAGGTGTGGCGCCTGGATTTGATGCCACGCATTGGATCGCCCGACTTCATATTTTTCTTATTTCATTTGTATTGATGACTGGTGGTTCCATCGCCTACTATTTTCTTTTGCGAAGAAAGAAGGCGCAATAATAAAAATGAGACGGCTGGTGGGATTTATTGTTATTTTTTTTCCTTCAAGTTTAAATGCGTTTTGCGGTGATTTTGGGCTTGGTGTAGCACCCGGCTTTGGAGCGATAGACTGGATGAGTAAATCACCGTATATATTTGCGATAACGCTACTAAGTTTCGCGCCTCTTATTTTTTTTGTTACTAGATTTGTAAGGAAATTAGGAGATGCTTAATTTTATAACAAATTTTTTGCGGTTTGAGGGCATTCCAACAAAAGTTGTTATTATTACCGCAGTTATGTCCTATCTTCTGCAGATAAATGCGATTGTTGCCGGTAACCCACTCTACATAATTGCGCTTTACACGCTAGCCCCTTGGATACCACTCGTACTCTTTGAGGGTGTATGGAAAGTAAAAAATTATTCAATTGTTGCAGTTTTGGCCCTCTTTACAATACTACAGATTGGTCATTTTGCAGAGCATTTAATTCAGGTAGTACAACTTACTTATTTAGATGGGACTGTGGCATGCCCTCCTCCAATTGATAGTATAGCAAACTATAATAATGCCCTGTCTCTGGGCATTCGAGACGAAAATTTACTACCGACATATCTTTCAGTCGATGTCATCGCAAAAGCTGGAGTAGATGGCTTTCCTATCCTCGATGCTGCCGGAAATTACATTACGGGTCCGGCAGCGTGCGCTATATTCGGGCAGCTCGATTTGGAAATTGTGCATCTAGTGTGGGAATTAATTGGGTATTTTGGTACTGCACTAGTTTTATTTTATTTTGTGCATAACGTTTGGCTTCTTATCGCTTTGATATGTTTAAGCTGGCATGGAGTGGAACACCTTACAATCACATACTTCTACTATTTTGATCAAACGCCAATTTTACCAGGGTTCAAGCAACTATGGGCTACGGTACAACTTGATGGAAACAAATTCATGGCTGTTCCAGCGGGTATTCAAGAGGACATGCTTAATTTCTATCAAGCTGGTGGAAAATTTGGAATTTTAGCGAACGATGGCATGTTAGAGCAGTTAACTGGCTTTGATGGTATGCCTGGACGTCCGGTGCTGCACATGGGTTATAATTTGGCAATTACTATCCCTACGGTAATTGGATGTCTTGTGGAATTGCGGAAAATCCGAAGTTCATACCTTGAAGAGAGTTTTTCAGCATTAAGTGAAGAAGAACTGACGAAATTAACCACAGCTTGTACTACTAAAACTATGCGCAAGGGTGACATGATTTTTGAGGAGGGCGATCCATCAATTTCTGCATACCTCATAAAAAGTGGAGCTGTAAAAGTAGTAAAAAATTATGGGAGCTCAGAGGAGCAGACTGTTGGTCATTTGCTTGCAGGTGAACTTTTAGGAGAAATGGCCCTCTTGGATGGAAAAGATCGGTCTGCAACTGTAATTTGTGAGAAGGCAGGTTCATACCTGGTAATTCCTGCAAAAACATTTAGAGACCTTCTGAATCCTCAGAGTGGAGACTACCAGTCCGAAGCAACTGCGCTGTTTATCAAACGCTTGGCAGATGTAAGATTTGCAATAAATAGGGAACTTTCAGATAAGTGAAGACCTGCATTAGGTTGCAGATATCTCCAAAGTTCAGGCTGTGGCTCGTGAGTTCATGCGTAATGGCTACACCGAGTATGAGGATTAGAACTTGGTGAGGTATATCTGTTGCTCCGCTTTGCGCCTTATTCAACACCTCTGAAAACTAGTTTGCCCAAATAGAGACTAGGTCGAAGAAGTAATATCGTTATTAAAAGGGAACGCTAACGTACGTAGGAAGCGCCATTAATATCAAGTGTCTGGCCTGTTGCGTGCGTTGCCAGACCAGATGCTAGAAAACAAATTGCATTGGCAATCTGATCAGCTGGCGCAATGTCACCGTGTGGGATGTCTTGGATAAGCCGATCCCGCAGTGTCGGATCCTGATCAAATGCGGATTCCGCCATATCTGTCATCACGAAACCGGGTGCCACGCAATAAGTGTAAATCCCTTGCCCACTGTAGGCGCGTGCCAAGGTTTTGGTTAGTGAAACAAGCCCACCTTTTGAAGCGGCATAGGCCCAGTGATCCGGATCGTCACCTCGAAATGCTGCACGGCTTGCTACATTTATTATTGCTCCACTGACTTGAGCACGCTGCCAATAATTTATCGCTTCGCGGCATAGGTCCGCGGCTGAAATCAAATTTACCTGCAGAGTTTGCAACCACAGTTTTTGCCAATTTTCATTGGAACCCTCACGATTTTCATCTAGAAATATACCGGCATTATTCACTACTACGTCGATCTTATCCTTCCAAACAAGAGCATCCTGCCAAATAATGTTGGCTGCACCAGGCGTGTCGAGGTCCATTCTGACAAGGTAGCAGTTATCGCCTCCCAGTTCGGCGACGAGATTATTGGCCGCTGCTTTATCTGAACGGTAGTGAATAACCACCATTCCACCGGACGAAACGACTTTACGTGCAGTTGCTGCGCCGATCCCGCGCGACCCTCCGGTTATAAGAACGACTTTATTAGAGAAATTCATGATTTGCCTCTGGATTTCTTTAGTTTGTTTTCACTTTATTGCTGATGCCGAACTGCAAAGCGAGATATGGAAAT
>Ga0206677_10003996_pt1 | contig 12197 bp, 9 predicted proteins | sample M130m12015metaG_FD_155475 | JGI IMG/M metagenome (GOLD analysis project Ga0206677, IMG submission 155475) | Ammonia-oxidizing marine archaeal communities from Monterey Bay, California, United States - M1 30m 12015 | ecosystem: Environmental > Aquatic > Marine > Intertidal zone | place: USA... | reverse complement strand
CCAAAACGTTGAGCAAACGACGATTGGCAATGCTATAGAAGACCTGCTTGCCTTTTTTATCAGATTTCAAGATTCCCTTGTCTTTCATCTTTGCCAAATGCTGGGACATCATGGAAATCTGACACTCCGCCCCGATTGCAGCACAAAGCGAAGAAACATCCAATGGTTCGTGACTTTCCAAAACCTCTAAAATCTCCAGCCTAACCGGGTGCGCCGCCGCTTTCAAAACCTTCGCCATGGCTTCCAAATCATCGCCTGAGTAATTGCGTTTGGATCGTTTCATGGCACAAAACTACACAACATTTTATCATTCCATAAATTATTTATATGATAAATTAAGCAACACCTGAAATCAGATCATACGTCACAGCCTGAAGCGATGTCGAGGCGAGAAAGGTTAGAGGCACAAATCCACCCTTCTGCTTGAAAAAGCACAAAAAAAGCCAGCACCCTTTGCGCTGGCTTTTTGTACTTGTGCGGAGAGACGGGGATTCGAACCCCGGCGACGGTTGCCCGTCGACAGTTTAGCAAACTGCTCCATTACCACTCTGGCACCTCTCCTAATGATGCTTTGTTCTTTCACAAAGCGGGGACAAAGTTAACGAAAACACTTGCTAAAACAACAAAAACACCTATCTTAGACATCCAACCAAAATTGACGAATCAACCAACCATCCATTAGCATGAAAAAAGTATTGATTTTCAGCGTTTTCGCATTTTTCGCTTTTGCAGTAAATGCACAAACAGACGCTAATTCATCTTCTAAGACCTCCACTTCTGAGGTTGCTCAAACGAAAGACGCAGGTTCTTCGGCAAAAAGCGTGAACCTCGGAGGAAATGCAGCCAAAGCATCCGATGCTTCAACATGCGCCAAAGGAGACAAGACCAAAGGCAAAGAAGGAGCGGCTTGCTGCTCATCGAAAGATTCAGCTGATAAAACTGGAAATGGGAAATCAGGCGCTGCCTGTTGCTCTTCGAAATCTAGCACAGCAGACAGCAAAGACGGGAAATCCTCTTGCTGTTCAGGGAAGTCATCAGAGACTTGCTCGAAAGACGCGAAAGACTCGAAGAAGAAAAACTAAACTTGTTTCGAGGTTTCCTTGAACAGACCCAATCGCCTCACGCGAGCATACCAAAGGCTGCGTGAACCCTTGCCAGAGACTTGGATTTTGAAAGCTGCCCCACGGGCGGCTTTCTTTTTGCCCGTTTTCACCGAAAATAATGACCCGATCACAGGCCAATCACCACAAAGACCATGGATACTTAAAAGGTAAACCGCTCCTGAGCGAGTGACGCGATGTGCTCTCCAATGGCCAAAGCAGCTGTTGCCGCTGGTGATGGTGCGTTCAAAACATGAATATTACGATCGGTGTAAGAGATGCGAAAGTCATCCCTGGTGTCACCATCCTGCGACAAAAGCAAGGCGCGGACGCCCGAACGCCCTGGCCGCAAATCATCCATGGTAAGGTCAGGAATCATGCGCTGCAAAGTCTTTAGGAACAGGCGTTTTGAAAATGCGCGTCGGTATTCATTGATACCAAAGGCCATATTGTTGAAGAACAGCTTCCACGTTCCGCCATACCCCAGCGCTTCCATGGTGTCCTTCAGATCAAAATCAGTCTTTCCGTATCCTTCCCGTTTAAAAGTGAAGACCGCATTCGGACCGCACTCAATTTCGCCATCGGTCATCCTCGTAAAGTGCACCCCCAAAAATGGGAAGTCCGGATTTGGAACCGGGTAAATGAGGTTCTTCACCTTGTGCTTGGCCTGATCCGTCAGCTCGTAATAGTCACCTCGAAAGCCTACGACACGTTCTTTCAGAGGCACGCCATCTTTGCGGGCCAACCGATCGGCCTGAAGACCTCCACAAACGACGACGTGCTTGGCCACAAAACCTTGTGATGACTTGTCGGTGCGCACAATGGTCTCATCACCAGAGCGTTCAAATGAAACCACCTCTTCCCCGAGTCTCATGGCACTTTTGGATTGCAAGCCAAGTGCAAGCTCTACCATCTTTCGCGTAGCGGCTCGGTAGTCGATGATGCCCGTGCACGGGACCCAGAGGGCACCAACACCCTTGCAATGCGGCTCGATTTCCCGCAGTTGATCGCCATCGATGCGCTCCAGCCCTTCAATTTCATTCTCCTGCCCTATGCCATGAATTTTTTCCAACATAGGCAGTTCCTTCGGCTCTACCGCCACGACCACTTTGCCACAGACATCGTGCGAAACATTGTGTTCTTGCGCAAATCGCACCAACGATCTTCGGCCTTCAACGCAATTCTTGGCTTTCAAAGAACCGGGTGGGTAGTACAGTCCAGAGTGGATGACACCCGAATTATTTCCAGTCTGGTGGTCCGCCAGTTCTTTTTCCTTTTCAATGAGCAAAATGGTACGCTCGGGATAGCGCTGTTGCAATTGATACAGCGTAGCAGCGCCTACAATTCCCCCACCTACAATGACAATGTCATAAGCACGCCCAGAAGTCTTTTCGTGAATCATCACGGCAAAAGTACAACGGTCTGACTATCTTGGACACATGAGCAATGCACCCAACACTGCACAAAAGACCTCTCGTTCGGAGAAAACACCCGAACAGGTGAAGAAAGCTTGGACGATGTACGACTGGGCAAACAGCGTGTATTCGCTGGTCATCACCACTGCCATATTCCCGATCTTTTTCAATGCGCTGACTTCTGACCGTAACGAATCCGGTGAAATCATCAACGATACCGTCATCTTTTGGGGCTATGAGTTGATCAATACCCAGCTCTACAGTTACGTGCTTGGAGCAAGCTTCCTTTTCGTGATCATTGCATCGCCACTGCTGAGCGGTATGGCTGACGTGACAGGGCGCAAGCTTCAAATGATGAAAGCTTTTTGCTACAGCGGAGCCCTAGGCTGCATCAGCTTGTACTTCTTCAACCCGGAACACCTCGAATGGAGCATGGCCGCTCTATTCTTGGCCAATATCGGGTTTTGGGGCAGCTTGGGATTTTACAATGCATTCCTTCCAGAAATTGCCCCACCCGAAGAACACGACAAACTCAGTGCAAAGGGGTTTGCCATGGGGTACATCGGAAGCGTCGTGTTGCTATTGATCTGCCTCGGATTGATCATGGGCGTCGGTAGCTTCATGACTCCTTGGGCGTTCATACTCGTCGCTGTGTGGTGGGTCACTTGGTCTCAGACCACCTTCCGCACCTTGCCTTCCAATCCCAAGAATCAGAAAATCACCCGCGATCTTTTTTCCAGCGGTTTTCGAGAACTGAGGCAAGTCGCACGCGACATGGCCGGAAGAAAGGATCTGATCCGATTTCTATGGGCCTTCTTTGTCCTCTCGATGGCCTTGCAAACCATCATGCTCATGGCCTCTTCTTTTGGTATCAAAGAGGTGAACCTCCAAGACAACGAGCTGATTGTTGCAATCATCGCCGTTCAACTTCTCTCCATTCCCGGTGCGTTTTTCGTTTCCTGGGTCAGCAGCAAAATCGGAAACATCAAAACGCTCATGGGATGCATTGTTGTCTGGGCGGGTGTATGCGTTTACACCTATGGACTGGTGCAAGATGTCAATGGATTTTATGTGGCTGCCGGAATCATCGGATTCATGATGGGTGGAACACAGAGCCTCAACCGTTCCAGCTACTCCAAAATGTTACCACAAACAGAAGACCACGCCAGCTACTTCAGTTTTTATGAAGTCTTGGAAAAAGGAGGGTTGATCATTGGCATGTTCAGCTGGGGATACATCGAGGGTTTTACCGGGTCGATGCGCTCGAGTGTGTTGGCCTTGATCTTATTCTTCGCAATCAGCCTCATTTTTCTGAAGCTCATCCCCAAGAACGAGAACAGCGAAGCTGAGCCCATGCTTCAAACGTGAGCTCAGTGCTCAATTTGATACAGGCAGATAGGCATGCTCCAATAATTCAAACTCGACCCTTCTGTTTTTCTGCCTTCCAACTTTCGTTCCATTATCACCGGTTGGCCGTCCACTCCCGTGCCAGGCCAATTTGAGACGATTCGGATCCACACCCCTTTCACGCAACGCAAGCATGACAGATTCAGCGCGCTTTTCACTCAATTGCAAATTGTATGACTCCGAGCCGATAAAATCCGTGTGACCATTGACCTCAATGACCAAGTATCGATTGATTCGCATTTCATTGGCCAACACATCCAACGCGTTATTGGCTTCAGGAGTGAGCTCGTGCTCATCAAAATCGAACAAAACAGCATCCCAGCGCACATGTTTGCGCTGATACGTTTGCCAGGGAGGATCCGTAACTGCAGCCTCAATGGTTCCGTTGAGGCACGAGCATTCAGAGGGCGACGATACGGGGCGAACACGGACGTCGTCCAAGTACACATATGCCCAATTGCTTGCTTCCACAGGAGCGTCATTGCGTTCCATGACGTGAAGCACTTCGGGCGATTTAAAATTTCCAATCGTCACAAACTGTTCTCCTCCTTTTGCTTGAAATGCGTCGCTCAGCCGCGTCCAACTCCAGCGATCACTCAGCAGATGCAATTCAGGATTACTCACCTGAGGACTTCCAGTCAGCATTCCCTCGCCAACGGCCTTTGGCGGGACCTCTGAGAAATAAAGGCCTAACCCGTCGGTAATGATCTTACCTTGATCCGCCGCGCAAACCCACCATTCCACACACAGCCACTCATCTGCCCTCAACGGGCGAGATAATTGCGTTTGCAAATACTCACGATAAAAGGGCTTCGATTGCGAATACAGTACAAGTCCAGCGTAGGCATTTCCGTCCAAGGCAGGTTGGCTTCCGAACATATTGTCAGGCACGCCCGCTTTCCCCCCCGATGAGCATACGTCAAAGTGATCCGGTGTGCCGGCATTCGCCTGATTCCAGCCCACAATGGTCCTCAATTGCGATTGCGTGTAGTCTCCTGGGCACCAAGCCCTTTCCTCGAAACTGCCGTTGACAATGAGCTCATTGCCAGTCGTCGCAATTTGAGCAAACACCGAGACCTGACAAACGAGTCCGAGCACCAAGGCGGCACTGACAACACTCCGGGCAGTGTGGCCCATCATTCTGATGCGGTTACTTGATCAGCTCAAAGGTCACACGACGATTTTGAGCTCGGCTAATGTCAGTGTCACGCGTACTCGCAGGATCCGAATTCTCCATGGTATCAACAACCAATCGTGAGGCATCGATTCCGACCTCACCAAATTTGGCCACCACTTGATCTGCTCGCTTCTCACCCAATCCGCGGTAGCGGGGGTTGATTTTTCCTTCGTTGAACTCGTCCTCATCCGCATGACCGATCACACGCAATTTCCAAGACGGGTTCTCCTTGAGAATATCGGCCAACTTTGCGACGGTTGCAGAACCAGCGCCCGTTGGGCGCCGCTTGAGGAACGCATAGTAAACCGCGGAAACACTCACAATATCATCAGGCGTCATGCTCTCGCTCAAAACCACTGAAGAACCGTAGACCAAGTCCGTTCGAACCTCATCCGCTGCCGAACATGCACATTGTGATTTTGCCTCGATGGGACGCAACTTCACGTTATCCAAATAGTAATATGCCTGATTTTTGATGACCCCCGAGATACCCATGGGTTTTTTCATCTTCTCATCCTCCACATCGCTGTCTTTGTGAAATCCACCAATGATGAGGAACTCCTCTTCCCCTGTGCCGATGTGCGTGCCGCAAACAGTTTCCCATCCATCTTGCAGTGACATGACCTTATCTGACTTGTGCAAAACGCTCGCTTTCCGATTCAGAGCACCGGTGTTGCCTTGTTCAATCTTTCGATCGCTCAAGTAGGCGCCCACTCCGTTGACTGCGTAGCGCGACAAGTCGCTCAAGCTGATGTCAAACGAGACGCAGTACAGTTGATTCTTTTCAAGGTCCGAATCCAACTCCACTTCGAAGTATGTGCGCGGAAGCTTCGGGTCCTTGCTGAACGCACGAAAGCCGGCATAACAAACACCATCAGAGGGTTCTTGCTTGCCATAGATGTTGTTCGGAATGTTGACTTTTTCAGACTTCATTCCCTCTGCATAGAGATCCAGAAGCGCCTCCGTGGCAGAGAACCAGTTCTCTGTGTACTCTTCCAATTGACCCTGGCTTTTCAATTTGCGCAAGTCGGAATTTTCAAAACTGCCGTTGGGCACATAATTATCTTCCTGCGCGCCAACGTTCAGGATCAAAAAGGTGGCCGCAATGGCAACAAGATATTTGGAAAAGATTGTCTTCATGACTCTGTGGGGTTCAATTCTTTTGGGTATTTCATCGTCGCGATTTCCCGAAGTCGAAATTACAACGTTGGCAAGGTAATGCCGTGTGCTCTGTTGCCAAAATTTCACATGCGAAACGATGCATTTTTACTTGTTTTTGTTCCGTATTGCTCGGCTCAGCGTCATTCAATGTAAAATCTTGAACATCGTCTCTTTCAGCAACAAGGCATCAGAAACGGTCGCATTGCCTTGGCCCTTGGCTTTTCGATCGGCTTCTCGCAAGTACCCAAACACCCTGCCAACTTTTTCCAGCGGATAATTTCGAGCCGCCTCGCCGTATTGTTTCACTGCGAAAGGTGCGCAGCGCAGCGCTCTGGCCGCAGCCGCAGGAGCTCGGTCCTTCAAGCCGTGGTAAGCATAGACCTTGCTGAAAAAACTTCCCATAACGGGCATCACCATGGCCACAGGATGGTCCTTCGGATTTGACGCGAAATAATCAACGATGCGATTGGCGCGTGCCAAATCTTTGGCGCCGATGGCACGCTGCAACTCAAAAACATTGAAATCCTTGCTAATCCCAATGTGCTGCTCGATGTGCTCGGGTTCAATCTCAGCCCCTTCTGGCAAGACGATTCGAAGTTTTTCAAGCTCATTCATCACTTTGCGGAGATCATTTCCGAGGTACTCCGACAAGATTTGTGCGGCTTGCCCCGAAATGCGCATTCCCTTTTCCTGTACCTGGTTTGAAATCCATTCGGGCAATTTGTAGTCTCGAACTTTCTCACTCAAAAACAACAACCCCGCTTTGCTGATCGCCTTGACCGCTTTCAGCCGTCCATCTGCCTTTTTGTTTTTGAAGCAAAAAACAAGTACCGTGGTCGCCACGGGAGATTGAGCGTACGCCTCCAGTTTCACCATGTCGCTGGCACGTTTCCATGCTGGCCAATCTTGTGCTTCTCGCATGACCACGAGCTGGCGATCGGCCATCATTGGGAATCGGCGAGCCGCCTCCAACAGCTGATCCACTGCTGTATCGCGGCCGTAAACGATGGTTTGGTTGAAGTCGCGCATGGACTCTTCCACCACCACATCTTCCAACGCTTTTGCGATTTCATCAATGAAGAAGGGCTCTTCGCCGTGCAACAGGTACACGGACCGAAATGATCCAGAGTGAACGTCGCGGATGATTTGACGATGCGGCATGGCACGAAGATAATGGAACCGAATCGCGGCCGAAAACGCGACAACGGGTATTTTTGGCCTTATGCCGAAGGAAACAAATCCAGTTTGGGTGCAAATCGGGGAACAACGCCTTCCGCAGCTGAACCTTCCTCCCTTTGCTGCCAATTGCCGCGCCTCGGACAAGCGAAACGAAATCATGTGCCTGAGTCGGAAGAAATTTGTCGCGCTCGAACCTGAAGAGTGGGTCCGGCAACATTGGTTGCATCACCTTTCTCACGTTTTCAACTATCCGCTTGGCCTTATAAGCGTGGAGTACCCCCTCACCCTAAACGGCATGAACCGGCGAGCGGATATCATCTGCCACGATCGTCAAGGTCAAGCGCTGCTCATGGTCGAATGCAAACGGCACGACGTGCCATTGAGCAAGGCAGTGCTCGATCAAATTCTGCGCTACCATTTGACCCTTAGAACCCCTACCATCGTCATATCGAATGGATTGAAACATCAGGCATTTTCCTTCGGAAACGATGGATTTGAAGCTTTGGATTCCTTGCCCGTTTATCCAAAAAACACTGAAAAATAGGTGATTCACGGCTCTACCATTCGCAGGACTAGAGGCATTGACCTATTTTCGCACTCAAGAATCTTCTGAAAACCACCTGAATGATCATTCAAGAAATCATCGCCATTGCTGGCAAACCGGGTCTATTTCGTATCGTTGTGACCAACAGGAACAACTTGATTGTCGAGTCAATGATCGACAAAAAGCGCCTGAGCATCCCCGGGACGAGCCGCATTAGCAGCCTAGCCGACATCACTATGTTCACCACAGGTGAAGACCTTTTATTGATGGAAGTGCTCAATCGAATGAATGAACACATTGGTGACTCAGACATGCCAGACATCAAAGGAGATGCCTCGGCGACCAAGTCATTTGTCGACGGCGTCATCCCCGAATTGGATCACGGGCGTGTTTACAATTCAGATTTGAAAAAGTTGGTGCAATGGTTCAGCATTTTGAAATCGAACGACTGCTTCCCGCTTGAAAGTCAGAAGGACGAGGAGACGACAACAGAGGCGGCAGCGGAAGAAGCTTCCACTGAAGAGAAAGAACCCAAAGCGAAGAAGGCCCCGGCCAAGAAAACCGCAGCCAAAAAAGCCCCCGCCAAGAAAGCAGCAACCAAGAAAACTGCTGCTCCGAAGGCTGCCGCCAAAAAGAGCACAGCGAAGAAGTCTCCCGCGAGCAAAGCCAAAAAATAACCACCTCTCCTTCATGAAGCACATTGCCGTCATCGGAGCAGGAACCATGGGCAATGGCATTGCTCACGTTTTCGCTCAATCTGGATTTGAAGTGACCCTCATCGACGTTCAGGACTCTGCCCTCGAACGCGCATTGGCCACCATCGGAAAAAACCTTGATCGACTGATCAAAAAGGAGAAGATTTCAGAGGCCGACAAAGCTGCCACGCTGAATCGAATCGCAACTTCTACAGACATTGCGTCCGGCGTAGCCCATGTAGATTTGGCCATCGAAGCAGCCACCGAGCGCACTGATTTAAAGCTTCAGATTTTCCAAAAGCTAGATGCCGCAGCTCCTGCTGAATGCATCTTAGCCTCCAATACTTCTTCGATTTCGATCACCAAAATCGCCGCTGCAACGAATCGGCCTGGCCAAGTGATCGGCATGCACTTCATGAATCCGGTGCCGATCATGAAACTTGTAGAGGTGATTCGCGGATATTCCACCACGGATGCAACGTGCGCCGCGGTGATGACCCTCTCCCAGCAGCTCGGTAAAATCCCCGTGGAAGTCAACGATTATCCTGGTTTTGTTGCCAATCGGATTTTGATGCCGATGATCAACGAAGCCATCATCACCTTGCATGAAGGAGTGGCAGAAGTAGAGGCCATTGATACTGTAATGAAATTGGGCATGGCCCATCCGATGGGGCCCTTGCAACTGGCCGATTTCATTGGCCTCGATGTTTGCCTGAGTATTTTGGAAGTGCTCCACAGCGGTTTGGGCAACCCGAAATATGCCCCCTGCCCTTTGCTGGTCAACATGGTGACCGCTGGTCACTTGGGAGCCAAGAGTGGCCGAGGATTTTACATGCACACACCGGGCAGCAAGGAATTGGTCGTTTCGCCATTTTTCGCCTAATTGAACGATATTGAGGACATGAAATCCTCACGGAACCGACTTCACGAAATTATTTTTGAAGCGGATACTCCCGCTGGAAAAGCATTCGATGTGGCCTTGCTGTGGCTCATTGTCCTCAGTGTATGCACCGTAATCGCTGAGTCTGTCCCTGAATGGGGAGCTGCTTACCATCGAGAATTCGAACTTGTCGAATGGGGCTTTACAGCCCTCTTTACCCTCGAATATGTGCTGCGCTTGGCCGTGGTGCAAAAGCCCTGGCACTACGCCCGAAGCTTTTTCGGATTGGTCGACTTGTTGGCTATTCTACCTACGTTCATTGCACTTGTCATTCCAGGGTCGAGTAGTCTGCGCATCATTCGCATTCTCCGAGTACTCAGGGTATTCCGAGTGCTCAAACTGGTGGGATTCATTGCCGAAGCCAAACAACTTCAATCTGCGCTTCGCGCGAGTCGGCGACGCATCATTGTCTTTCTGAGCGCCGTGCTCGCTCTGGTCACGATTTTAGGGACACTGATGTACCTGGTGGAAGATGAGCAGGCGGGCTTCTCCAGCATACCGCGCAGCATTTACTGGGCCATTGTGACCGTGACAACGGTCGGATATGGAGACATCGCCCCTCAGACCGTTCCAGGACAAATCATTGCCTCTGTCATGATGATCATCGGATACGCCATTATCGCTGTGCCTTCAGGTTTGGTTGGGGTCGAAATGATCCGAGGCAATATGCTCAAATCTGAAAATGCACAAAGCGCATCCACTCAAGCATGCCCGAGTTGCGGAAAGGATGGCCATGATTCCGATGCGCTTCATTGCAAATATTGCGGACATCGCATGTGATTCTGCTTGCTATTATTTTGTGATTCACTAAATTGCCCAAGTGAGCCGATTGCAAATAGGAATCGTGCACGCCCCGAATCAAACGATCACAACATGCAACAGCCAACGCGCCTTTTTGATTTCCCACGCTTTCAGCTCCAGAACAACCCGCTGGATTTGATGATGTCCATGCCGAACAACGGCAACCGAATCAGTTATTCAACGGAAACATTCATCGAAGCGGTGGATCGTGTTGGGCGTGGACTGATCGCCATGGGGCTCGAACGAGGTGAGAAAGTCGCTTTGATTTCGCACAACAACCGCTGCGAATGGAACATCATGGATCATGGAATCATGTCGGCTGGCGGCATCAACGTGCCGATTTATCCGACCATGACGGAGGCAGATTACGAATACATCCTCAGCCACAGCGAAAGCAAATACTGCGCCGTCAGCAACCAGGAATTGTACGACAAAGTGATGTCCATCAAGGATAAAGTTCCCACGCTGCAAGGGGTTTTCGTTTTTGAGCGCAGCGCGAATGGAACGCATTGGTCGGAAATCACCGAGGCGGGAAGTGATGCGCAACAGGCGGAATTGGAAAATCGCATGAACGGCGTGAAACCAGAAGATTTGGCAACGATCATTTACACTTCCGGAACCACCGGAACTCCCAAAGGCGTGATGTTGAGCCATCAAAACGTTGTGCAAAACATCTTGCACAGCATCCCGCGCATCCCGCCTGTTTTGCTGAACCACGAATACCGAGTTTTGAGCTTTCTACCAGTGTGTCACATCTTCGAACGCATGCTGCATTACTTGTACATGCACATCGGTGCAAACATCTATTTCGCTGAAAGCTTGGAGACCATCAAAGAAGATTTGGGGTATGCACAACCCACCGTATTCACGGCTGTTCCTCGACTGTTGGAAAAATTCTACGACGGAATCGTTCAGAAGGGTCGCGCTGCAGGGGGCGTAAAAGCCGCGATTTTTAATTGGGCTTTGGGGTTGGCACTGGAATGGGAGCCCGACGGTCAAAATGGAGCGCTCTACGAATGGAAATTGGGCATTGCACGAAAGCTCGTGTTCAGCAAAGTCAAAACTGCCCTCGGTTTGGACAACATCCGAGCAGTGGCTTGTGGTTCGGCGGCCTTGGCTCCGCGGCTCGCCCGCTTTTTCAATGCCGCTGGCATCCCCGTCTACGAAGGATATGGATTGACCGAAACCAGTCCCGTAGTGACTGTAAACTCAGATGTTGAACCGGGATTGATGCGTATTGGATACGTCGGAAAACTCATCGAAGGCGTTGAAGTGAAATTTGCCAGCGATGGCGAAATCATGGTCAAAGGCCACAACATCATGATGGGTTATTACAAAGAACCTGAAAAGACAGCTGCGGTGATGACCGGCGACTGGTTCCACACAGGTGACATTGGCATTTTTGACAACGGTTTCCTGAAAATCACGGATCGCAAGAAGGAAATGTTCAAGACTTCTGGTGGCAAGTACGTCGCGCCACAGTTGTTGGAAAACGCACTGAAGGCCTCTCTGTTCATCGAGCAAGTGATGGTCGTCGGTGATGGACAAAAGTTCCCGGGTGCCATTGTCGTACCGAACGCTGAAGCCGTTGAGGAATGGTGCAAGCGCAAAAACCACCCCTTCCCTGGAATGGAGGGCATTCGAAATGACCAGCGCATCGCTGATCGCATCCAAAAAGACGTGGACAGCCTGATGGAGCCTTTTGCGAAATGGGAAAAAGTCAAAGCCATTCGGATTTTACCTCAGATGTTCAGCATTGAAAACGGAGAATTGACTCC
>Ga0206677_10003995_pt1 | contig 12203 bp, 10 predicted proteins | sample M130m12015metaG_FD_155475 | JGI IMG/M metagenome (GOLD analysis project Ga0206677, IMG submission 155475) | Ammonia-oxidizing marine archaeal communities from Monterey Bay, California, United States - M1 30m 12015 | ecosystem: Environmental > Aquatic > Marine > Intertidal zone | place: USA... | reverse complement strand
GGCACCGCTTTAACATGATGTGAAACGCGCTCAAGCGCGCCGAAGGTTCCACCATCATAGGCACCCGTGACGGTGGTCCGGGTCATCAGGCGGACATTGCCCATGGCGCGCAAGGCTTCGACCATTGCCGCAGCCCAAAGGTGGCCGTCTTGCCCGTTCACCTGCCCCGTCTCGGCATTCAGACGTCCGCCCATGATGCTGTCTTCGTCAGCGATTATGACATCAGCACCTGATCGCGCCGCAACAAGCGCTGCCATCAAACCAGCAGGCCCCGCACCCACCACCAGCAAATCGCAAAAAGCATATGCTTTTTCATAGTGATCCGCATCAGCCTCGCCGCTTAACCCCCCAAGGCCCGCAGCGCGGCGAATAACCGGCTCGTAGAGTTTTTCCCAAAAGGCGCGCGGCCACATAAACGTCTTGTAATAAAACCCAGCCCCAAGAAACGGGGCTACTAAATCGTTCACCGCCATTACATCAAAGGCGAGAGAGGGCCAGGCATTCTGACTGCGCGCTGACAAGCCCTCGTATAGCTCCTGCACCGTGGCCCGCACGTTGGGATCGGTCGCCGCGCCCTGCCCGATGGTGACCAGAGCATTCGGTTCTTCGGACCCGGCGGTAAGTATCCCGCGGGGGCGGTGATATTTGAAAGATCGCGCGACAAGCCTGATATCGTTGGCCAGCAACGCCGATGCCAGAGTGTCTCCGGCGAAGCCGCGGTATGTGGTCCCGTCAAACGTGAAGGAGACCGGCACGCTTTTGTCGACAATACCCTTGCCATCGACCCTCATCGCCGCTCCTCCTTCGCAAGGGCTGTGGCGAGCACCGCATGTGTCGTGGTATCGCGTGTCACTTTCAGCCAGGCGCCACAGCCCGCATCATGGCTCCACAGTTCCTCTAGCAGGCCCGGCTGGTTGTCACGCAAATACACGTAGTCATCCCATGCTGCGGCATTCGCATCAGGATCAGGACGGTCCATTTTGACAGCCGAACCCTGATAGTAAAACTCGCGGTGATCCCGTTCTCCGCAAATCGGGCATCGCAGTCGCATCAGCGTTCTCCCGTCATGCGCATGTTTCGGTTCATTATTCCCACAATCCTCAAGTCCATTCTGCCACCCGACACCTAATGCAAGTTGTGCTGCGCGCCGGTAGATTCCTCGTCCATGATACCAAAGCCTGTCCGAAAACGATCCAGACGGTGGCGTATAGTAGTCGGGTGTGGCGTTCCGGTTGCCAGCAGATGGGCAAAGGTGTGGCCAGAGGCAGGCGTCGCCTTGAACCCTCCATAACACCAGCCAGCGTTCACAAAGAGCCCCTCGATGTCTGTGCGATCCATGATGAACGACCCATCCGGCGACATATCCATTATCCCACCCCAACTGCGCAGCATCTTGGCCTTGCCAATGACAGGCATCAGCGTCATCGCCGCTTCGACCACATGTTCTGCCAGAGGCAGGTTTCCACGCGCAGCATAGCTGGAATACATGTCCAGATCACCGCCAAAGACCAGCCCCCCCTTGTCAGATTGACTAATATAGAAATGCCCCATTCCGTAGGTGATCACATGATCAATGCAGGGCTTTAGTCCCTCTGTGACGAAGGCTTGCAAGACATGGCTTTCGATCGGCAGACGCAGCCCCGCCATCGCGGCAACCTGACTGGACCGCCCAGCTGCGACCATACCCACCTTTTTGGCGCGGATCGGGCCGCGCGTGGTCTGCACACCCTTTACAACGCCGTTCACGACATCAATGCCTGTCACCTCGCACTGCTGGATCAAATCAACCCCGCGGTCGCTGGCCGACCGGGCATAGCCCCAAGCCACCGCATCATGGCGCGCGGTACCGCCTCGCTTGTGATAGAGGCCGCCGTAAATCGGGAACCGGGTTTGGTCAAAATCCAGATAGGGCAGAATCTTGCGTACGCCCGCTGTGTCGAGCAGGATTGCGTCATCGCCTTGCCCGATCATCATGTTGCCGCGGCGCGCAAAGGCGTCTCGCTGGCCGTCGGAATGTACGAGATTGATGATGCCACGCTGTGAGTGCATGACATTGTAATTTAGATCCTCTTCAAGACCTTCCCATAGCTTCAGTGAGTGAGAATAAAATTCAGAATTACCGGGCAGCATATAATTGGCCCGGACGATCGTCGTGTTGCGACCCACATTGCCACCGCCAAGATAACCTTTTTCAAGAACGGCGACATTGGTCAGGCCATGCACCTTGGCGAGGTAATGCGCCGTTGCCAGACCATGGCCACCGCCGCCAATCAACACGACGTCGTATTCTGCCTTGGTTTCGGGGCTGCGCCAATGCGGCCCCCATCCTTTGTTTCCTGTCAGTCCTTCCTTGAAGACCTTCAGCCCTGAAAAGCGCATAGCACCTCCGCACCGTTATGGGATGTATACCCTGCAACACCATCACCATCTGTCGATGATGTAGCAAGAGGACACATGCGGATTCTTTCCTACTTTTTGGTCTGGGTCGATTGATCGGCTATCAAAAGGCTGATCGCAGGAACGATTCTCAGCTCAGACAAGCGATTGCGGTTGATCAAATCACTGATTGCCCTGACGCTAGATAAATTCCTATGCTGCACGCACCTCGATGTGACCAGAGCCGCACAACCGCAAGAAATCAGGTTTCAATCGCCTTTCATCTTGATCTTGGGCTGCAACCAAATTCCATTTCTGTCGGGTATGGCCACCTATCTTTGGCCCAGCCGGTTCAAATGCTGCGCCAAAGATAGCATATCAAACGATGCTCCGATGCATGAGGGCCGAACACAGGCCCGGCCCCTTGTGGCAAGTTACAGCCCCTTGGCGCGGTAGCTGTCAGCGACTTTGCCGATGGCCACAAGATAAGCCGCCGTGCGCAGGTCATCCACGTCATCGCGTTCATGCCAAACCGTTGCCATGGCCTGATACGCGGCACGCATCGTATCATCGAGCCCCGAGCGAACCAACTCCAGTTCACCCGCACCGCGCAAGTATTTGTCCTTGAAGTCTGGCGTCATGCTCCACTTGTCGCCCAAATGGTGGCTCAGGCGTTCCAGTTCATCGACAACCAATTGGTGCCGCGCCTCTTCCTGACGGCGCTGCATCCGCCCAAAGCGGATGTGGCTCAGGTTCTTGACCCATTCGAAATAGGATACGGTGACGCCCCCGGCATTCGCGTACATATCGGGTATAATGACTGTGCCCTTGTCGCGCAGGATATTGTCAGCGCCAGCCGTTACAGGCCCATTTGCAGCCTCAACGATCAACGGTGCCCTGATGCGTGCGGCGTTGCCCAGATGGATGACACCTTCCAAGGCGGCAGGGATCAAGATGTCGCAGTTTTCCTCGAGCACAGCGGCGCCATCTTCGGTATACGTTGCCTCAGCGAAACCAGAAACACCACCATGACTGGCAATCCATTCGCGCACAGCCTCGACGTCCAAGCCATTGGGGTCTGTCAACGCACCGTCGCGTTCAATGATGCCAACGATCCTGCACCCGTCCTCGTCACGCAAGAACCTCGCTGCATGATATCCCACGTTGCCAAGGCCCTGCACCACGACGGATTTGCCATCAAGTGTGCCTGAAAGACCCGCTTTTTGCACACCCTGAGTATCTCTGAAAAATTCTCGCAACGCATATTGAACACCACGGCCCGTTGCTTCCGTCCGACCTTGAATACCGCCCGCATTAATGGGCTTGCCGGTTACACAGGCGACACCATTGATGTCAGTGGTGTTCATTCGTTTGTACTGATCGGCGATCCACGCCATCTCGCGCTCGCCGGTGCCCATGTCGGGCGCGGGTACGTTCTGTGCTGGATTAATCATATCACGCTTGATCAGCTCATAAGCAAATCGTCGCGTTATCAGTTCCAGCTCTTGTTCGTCATAGTCGCGAGGGTCAATGTGCAGCCCCCCCTTTGAACCGCCAAAAGGTGCTTCGACCAGCGCACATTTATATGTCATCAGCGCGGCCAGCGCCTCGACCTCGTCCTGATTGACACCCAGAGAAAAGCGAATGCCGCCCTTGACCGGTTCCATGTGTTCTGAGTGCACCGACCGGTAGCCGGTAAAGGTTTGGATCTGACCACGCAGCCGCACGCCAAAACGGACAGTGTAGGTGGCATTGCAGACCCGTATCTTCTCTTCCAGACCGGGCGGCAAATCCATGAGCGCAACCGCACGGTTGAACATCATATCGACGCTTTCACGGAAACTGGGCTCATTTGGTCTGCTCATCCGGTAACTCCTTTGTCCGGCGCGACTGGATTAGTACAGTCTGCACGAGAACCTATGACGCGTCCCTAAAAAAATTGCCAGTTTTTTAGGCAGTTTGAAAACTTTTCTATGGGTATTTTGTGCTGCTGACAGCGCGCTTACAAAGCAAAGCGGCACCATGGGCAGCGCCCGGGGCTGATCAGCCCGCCTCGCGCTCGGCAATCATGGCTGAAATCATCTCGGCCATGAACTTTGTCTGAGGGCCGGGTGTCATGCCACCAACGCCAATCCGAGACCCCAATTGCCACCACAAACCCGGTCGCCAAACGCGCGTGCCTTTGCGTGACAGGCGCAGCAGAAAACCGTTGGACGGCTTGAAGGCGAACGTTCCACGGTCAAGCGAAGCGATCTCGTCGATGCGCGCTAACACAACGCCAGAGGAGTCGCGCAATTCTTCAAGCGTCAGTTCAAGACGGTGACTGGTCGCGCGGCGCATCATCTCGGAAATCCACAGCGATCCACCCCCAAGCGCAAACAAGAACACTTGCCAGCCTAGCTCGGGCGGGTTTGTTATGGCCACATAAATAACCATCAAAGACAGAATGTACAACGACCCAAGGCCTAGGAAACGCCGCCCGGCCGAGGCTTTGACGGAAGCAAGGATCTCAGGATCGGAATCTGGTTCGTTAAACATAACCCCGCTCGTAACGTGCCCGGCAACGGCTCACAAGGGGCAGCGAATACGGCTACCTTCGCACAAGGACTTCGGCGCCTTGATCTTCGGGTTCATCATCGACCATTTCAGCAGGAAAGCCAGGTGCCGTTACATCCAGCCCGGTCGCTTCCTCGAGCCTTTTGATGATGTTTGGCGACAACTCGCGCGGACCAAAGCGCGCGATCCCATCTTTGAAAATATCGATCAACAGCGGGTTCAGTTCCAGCGGGACACCGGCCCGGTCAGCCACGTCCTGAAACAGGCCAATATCCTTGGCCACAAGGTCCATAGTGAAAGAAATATCGCGGCTGCCGTTCAGGATCACCTGCCCTTCGGTCTCGTGCACAAAAGATGTTCCCGAGCTGATGGCCATCGCCTCGTAGGCGACGCCCAAATCCATCCCTGCGCCCTTGGCAACGGTCAGCGCCTCAGCCACGCTGACCAGATTGGCAGTGGCCAGAAAATTCGTCAGCACCTTGAGCACCGACGCAGAACCAAGCGCGCCTGTGTGCAGCACCCGCCGTCCCATTGTTGTCAGCACCGGCAAAATACGTTCAAAGGTTGCGCGATCACAGCCCGCAAAAATGCTGATATTGCCCGTGTCGGCCCTGTGGCACCCGCCCGAGACGGGGCAATCCACCGCTTCGCCACCGGCGGCGATCACTTGGGCACCGATGCGCTTGACCTCGGCTTCGTCCGTGGTCGACATTTCCATCCAGATCTTGCCGGGGCCCACATAAGGCAGCATTTCAGCCATGACAGCGGACGACGCCGCAGGGCTGGGCAGGCAGGTGATCACCGCATCACAACTTTGCATGAGTGCCGCAGGGCTTTTGCCATCACGCGCCCCAGCCGCCACCTTTTGCGCGACGAACTCTGCATTCAGATCGTGCGCCGCCACGTCGTGACCGTTGCGCAAGAGACTGCCAGACAGCTTGCCCCCCACATTTCCAAGGCCGATAAATCCAATTTTCATAACGCCACTTTCCTTGTCATTCTAAACGCAAGGAAAACGGCGCTGCCTACCTTGTCCGTCTTGTTTGCGACATGCTCCTAAGGCTGAGGCACAAAATTCTCTGCATAAAAGCGATACCAGTTGCCGCCCATGATTCCGGCAACCTCGTCCGCATTCAGGCCAGTCGCGCGCAAACCGTTCTCGATGTTGGCGAAATCGCGATTATCCCTGAACCAATCAGGCATGGGCGGGAAGCCAGGGGCTGCGGCAGATCCTTCGCCATAGTCGATCTCCTTGGACCACCGACCCACGCGCATCCACTCCACGATGCTATCAGGTTGATCTTGGCACAGGTCAGATCCGATCCCCAGATGCTCGGCGCCAAAGGTTTCTGCGGTGCGGGCGATCATTTCGCAAAAGTCCTGCAATGTGCAATCGGTTTTGCCCTTCAGGTGATGCGGATAGAGAGAGAAACCAAACATACCCCCATTTTCGGTGACTGCACGGATCACATCGTTTTTCTTGTTGCGCAGAGCAGGTTGCCAAACATACGGGTTCGCATGGGTTATGGCGATTGGGCGTTGCGACAGATCAGCGGCCTCAATCGTCGAGCGATCGGCCGAGTGGCTCATGTCGACCACAAGACCCACCCGATTCATTTCTTTGATCACCTGTTTGCCCATGCGGGTGATACCACTGTCTTCGGCCTCGTAGCAGCCTGTCGCAAGCAGTGACTGATTGTTATATGTCAACTGCATGAAACGCGCGCCGAGCGTGTGCACGATTTCGACCAGCCCGATATCGTCTTCGATCGGGCTTGGGTTTTGAAAACCGAAAAAGATTGCCGTGCGTCCAGTTGCGCGCGCGCGGTCGACATCCTCGGCCCACTGCCCCTTCATGATCAGATCCGGGTACTGTTCAAACCAACGGTTCCACTGCTCAAAGTTCAGAACCGTCTCGCGAAAGTTCTCGTGATAGGAAATGGTAACATGGACAGCATCAATGCGCCCCTCGCGCATTTGGCGGAATACCTTTTCAGACCAATTGCAATATTGAAGATTATCGATGCGCATGGCTCAGTCGTCTTTCTCGTCGAAGTTAAAAAGGCCCATTGCGCTTTGTCCCAGCGCGATGCCTGCAAAAGGACCACCATGACGATAGTTCGACGGATCCTGCGGATCGAGACTGCCAAATTTGGCATAAATCTCATTAGCAAACTGTTCCGCATTGTCCTTGGGTCGAAAGCCCAGATGCCGCGCAGCTGTATTGTCGACCGGCACGCGATCATTGTCTGACACGCCATAGATAATTGAAAATCCTGTGATCGGGGTGGTTATGGATTTCTCAACCAACTGGATCATGTCGTCGAAACTCAACCAGCTGCCCACAGCGCGTGGGTTTGTGACGGGCGCGCAAGACAGGATGCGCAGGCAGACGGTCTCTAGCCCGCGCTTTTCCCAATACATCCGGCCCAGATCCTCGGCAAAGCATTTGGCAAGGCCGTAGAACGTGTCGGGACGGTGAGGAACGTCAATGCCAATGGCTTCGTTTTTCGGATACATCCCAACGGCGTGGATTGATGACGCATAAACCACGCGGCGCAGCCCATGTTGGTGCGCGGCCTCCCAAATATTATAGGCGCCAATGAAATTTGGACCAAGCATATCCTCAAAGGGGACTTCATCCACCAGAGCTCCGAAGTGGATCACCATATCGGCCCCTTCCAGCAATGGGCTGATTGCAGTCATATCAGCGAGGTCCACCGGCACATAGCTTTCGTTTTCTGCCAGATCGCCAATGCTATCCACAATATCGGTCGAGAGCAGTTCATCGCACATAGTTGCCAGAGGCGCGCGCAACCGGGACCCCAGATTTCCCGCTGCCCCCGTTAAAACCAGTTTTTTCATGTTTGTGTCTCCTTTCGGCTCAGATGACAGCTTTTTCAATGATGGGGCGGTTTTCAGCAATACGCGCAAAGTGAAATGGGCTTAGGTCCAAGCTGCGGTATTCGCCATAGGTCAACCATTCGGCAGTGCCGCGCCCCATCGCTGGCGATTGTTGCAAGCCGTGGCCAGAAAACCCATTCAGAAAGATAAAATTTTCAACTTCGGTATGAGGCCCCATGATCGCATTCTGATCAAACGTATTCATTGAATAGTGCCCCGCCCATTCATGTGTCACCCTGATCGCTTCAAATTGTGGGATGCGTGTGGCCAAGACAGGCCAAATGTGATCCTGCCAGAGGGCATGATCCATAGTGAAATCGTCAAAGGCAACAGCGGGGTCCACATCGGAATGTCCGCCCGCCTGATAGGTCCCACCACCAATTTCTCGCACGTGTACACCGGACGGATCAATCGTCAAAGGCAGCTCACGGTCCAGCGGTTGTTCGGCGGAAAAGATCCACGTAAAGCGCTTACGTGGCTCAACCGGCAAAACAATGCCAGCCATTGCAGCCGTGCGCGCCGCGCGCGGACCAGATGCATTGACCACCTGCCCACAGCCAATAACCTCGCCAGACCTGAGCGTCACGCTTTCGACGCGCGTACCGCTTGCAGTGCGCGTCATGGCAACGACTTCGTTTTGTACGTATTCCACGCCGCGCTCACGCGATTGCCTGCGCCAACAGTCAAAAACTGCGCCACCGTCCCAATACCCTTCGTCCAGCGTGTTGATGGACCCAAGAACAATGTCATCAACCCAATAGAATGGATAGGCGGCCTTGATCTGGGGTGCAGTCATCAGTTGGGTGCCAGCCCCAGTCGCCTGCTGCACCATCTGATTGGTGCGCAAGATGTCGGCAGAAGCCTTGGTGTTGGCGAGGTACATGTAGCCGAAATCATGGATCGAAAGCTTTGGCATGCGATCATCGGCGCCCATACGTTCGCGTAGGTTTTTGATAAAATCTGCAGCGAACTGGCTGATCTTTACGTTAAGTTCGGTCGAAAACTGCTGCCTGATGCAGCTGTTGGTGTGGGTGGTTGAGCAAGCCTCATAGGTCATGTCCCTTTCGATGACCAAAACCGATCCGTTGAAATCCGGGTTATCCGTCAGAAACCATGCCGTTGATGCACCCATGATAGCGCCCCCCACAATAACGACATCATAGTGCCGCTTTCGAGGGTCGGTCTGATGGGCCATCATGATCAGTCTATCCTTTCTGTTCAATCAAAGCGGGCGGCGTCAATGTGCTCGCAGCTGCCCCAGCACATTGGGCCAAACTTTTGTACTGCACCAGCCCTTGTGTTTTGAAAAATCTAACACGTCGCAGGCCGTAGCGATAACCACTCGCACCCCGGCAAAGACCCATCCGCAATCGCACTTACGGGCCAGCCGCAAGTCGCAATCAACTATAGCAATTGACAAAACACTTGAAACATCACGCATTGATAAAATTTTGTATCTGACACATGCGGCAAGGCAGCCAAAGCAATGCAGCCGTGTAATCTTTTAGGGCAAATCGATTGTCTACTTACGAGTCAAGTGCCCCGTCTTATCGGCAAACTGGCTTCCAGCGTTTCGAGGCGCGTTCCAAAATCCGCTGCTTCCTCTGCAGTGAAGTCTTGCAACATGGCACCAATCCAATCTTCATGTTCACAAGCTTGGCGTTCGAATTCCTGTAATCCGCGCTTAGTCAGTCGCACCATCGATGCACGCCTGTCACCGGGTACCGGAACGCGAACCAGAAAACCATCCTCGGCCAAACGATCTACAATCCCGGTCACGTTCCCATTAGAGACCCGCAGGACTGTGGACAGCTGGCTCATCTTTAACCCTTCTTCATAGCGTGAAAGGGCCGCCATCACATCGAAACGCGGCAAAGTCGTCCCGAATTCTTCGCGGAGCCGCTCGCGCACAGTCGCTTCAATCGACCGCGTTGTCTTGAGAAAGCGCAGCCAAAGCCGCAAACGTTCTTTTGAGGGGGTTGCAAGCGCCCGTTGAGGTTTGTTTTGCATTACACTTCGCCCCCCGACAAGCTAAGAGTGTGACCGTTGACCGAACGCGCGGCATCCGAACAGAGCCAAAGTGCGGTTGCCGCCACTTCGTCAGCCTGAATGAACCGACCCTGCGGGTTGCCTTTGGTCAGCGACTTTGCAGCGTCCGCAGCGGACATTCCGGTGGTCATCACGATGTTGTCGATCGACCGGTCCAGCATCGGCGTTTCGATAAACCCAGGACAAATGGCATTGACGGTGATCCCAGTGCGCGCAAGTTCCAACGCCAGAGCGCGGGTCAGTCCCACAACGCCATGCTTGGCGGCGCAGTAGCCGGCCACATAGGGAAACCCCTTTAAGCCAGCCGTCGATGCAATAGCGATCATGCGCCCTGATTTCGCAGTTTTCATATCGGGCAAAGCAGCCTGCCAAACGTTGAATACACCCGTAACATTGACGTCCAACATCGACGCAATGTCTTGGACGGTCATCTTGGCAAACGGCTTTGAGGTGACTGCCCCAGCATTGGCAATGACGGTACCAACGGGGCCATGTTCGGCACGCGCCGCGTTAAAGGCCTGCGTGACTTGGGTTGCGTCCGTCACGTCGCATAACTGGTAGTGCAGATTTTGCGCCTGCAATGGTGCTTTAGTGCGACCCATAATCGTCACGTCGTATCCGGCATCCGCAAAATGACGCGCAGTTTGTGCGCCAACACCGGTGCCACCCCCCGTGATAACAACATGTGTCATATTTTGCCCACAATCTCGGCCGCACGGTCCGCCAAGCGCCAAGCCTGATCACGGCCGGCATCATAAGGTTTCGGCCAAACCTCGTGCCGGTCGCCCAGATCAGTCGCTGCGCGCAACGTCCAATAAGGATCCGCAAGATGCGGGCGCGCAATACAGACCAGATCGGCGCGGCCTGCCATCAAGATTGAATTCACATGATCAGCCTCGTAGATATTGCCAACCGCCATGGTTTTGATCCTCGCCTCGTTGCGAATCTTATCCGAGAACGGCGTCTGGAACATACGCCCATAGACGGGTTTGCCTTGCGTTGATGTTTGACCCGCCGACACGTCAATAATATCAGCGCCGTGGGCCTCAAACATGGTAGCAATCTTGACGGCTTCATCAGCGGTCACACCATCATCGCCCGCCCAATCGCTCGCCGAAATACGTACAGAGATCGGCTTGTCGGCGGGCCAAACAGCGCGCATGGCATCGAAAACCTCGACAGGGTAGCGCATCCTTTTTTCAAGGCTACCGCCATATTCGTCATCGCGAATGTTGGACAAAGGCGAGATAAAAGACGAAATCAAATACCCATGCGCGGCATGGAGTTCGATCATATCAAAACCCGCGCGTTCTGCCATCTGAGCAGAGATCACAAACTGAGCCTTCACATGGTCCATATCAGCACGGTCCATAGCTTTGGGCGTCGCATTCTCGTTAGACCAAGCAATGGCAGAGGCAGACAAAAGGGGCCAATTGCCATCCTTTAACGGCTTATCCATCCCCTCCCAACCAATCCGGGTCGAGCCTTTGCGCCCCGCATGACCGATTTGACAACAGGTTTTCGCATCGGTCTCAGCATGGATAAACGCATTCAAACGGGCCCACCCGGCTTCATGTTCAGGCGCATACAGGCCCGGGCAACCCGGCGTTATACGCCCATCCGCCGACACACAGGTCATTTCGGTGTAAACCAACCCAGCGCCGCCCTTTGCCCGTTCACCATAGTGGATCAAGTGCCAATCGGTAGGGGACCCGTCGACCGCCTTGTATTGCGCCATCGGCGATACGACCACGCGATTTTTCAATGTCATATTTCGAAGGGTAAACGGCGCAAACATCGGCGCACGCGCAGCCACATTACTGCCAGCGCCCGACTGTTCCATGAACCAAGCTTCAGCCGACGCCAACCAATCCGCATCCCGTTCACGCAAGTTTTCATGACTGATACGCTGAGAACGCGTAAGCATCGAATAGTTCAGCTGAACCGGATCAAGATGCAGATACCGCTCAACATCTTCGAACCACTCGACCGAGTTGCGCGCAGCGGATTGCAGACGCAAAACCTCAAGACGACGATGTTCTTCGTAATTTGTGAATGCGGCATCCAACGTCGAATGTGATTTAATATTCTTGGCCAACGCAATGGCACTTTCCAAAGCAAGCTTTGTGCCTGACCCAATAGAAAAATGCGCTGTTGCAGATGCATCGCCCAAAAGCACAACGTTCTCATGGCTCCACTTTTCACACAACACGCGCGGGAATTGCAGCCAGGCTGACCCGCGAATATGCTTGGCATTGGTCATGAGTGGGTGACCACCAAGGTGATCCTTAAAGATTTCTTCGCAAATCGCGACGCTG
>Ga0206677_10003994_pt1 | contig 12206 bp, 10 predicted proteins | sample M130m12015metaG_FD_155475 | JGI IMG/M metagenome (GOLD analysis project Ga0206677, IMG submission 155475) | Ammonia-oxidizing marine archaeal communities from Monterey Bay, California, United States - M1 30m 12015 | ecosystem: Environmental > Aquatic > Marine > Intertidal zone | place: USA... | reverse complement strand
ACTTTTGTTAGCTTTTAAACAGCGCTGTATCTCATTGGATGCTAGTCGATGTCGTATTCATCGAAGCCATCAAGATCGTGCTTGTGCTTTTTCTTTTCAAGTATTTCATCAAGACGGTTACGCAGATCGCTATAACTGTCCGATGACTTTGCTTTGTCTTGCTCAATTTGTGCAATTAGGCTTTCGACATTGATCTCTACAGATACCTGACCAACATTGTCGTCATTATCGTCTCGCTTATCCTCAAGGTCAGTAGTGTCATTGTCGCTGCCGTCTGCGATACCGTCCTGATGGAGCTTATCGTCGTGATCTGTTGATGAAAACATATTCATTGGTCGTCTCCTTGCTCGATACTTCTCAGTGTCATAATCAATTGCTAACGTGTGACTGAGCTTAGAGTTTCCACCATTTAGTCTGTGATTAACCGTGACTTATGTCACAAAGTCGCACACTCATTATGTGGAATCGTTTGGTTGATGTAAGTGCTTTTTGAGCAAAACAGATGGCCCGATAATCCCCGCTGTGCTGCTGAATTCAGCCGAGAGTGTCTTATCTGACGCTTAGCCGACCAGTTCGTTGAGCTGAAAAATAGGCAGTAAAATCGACAGTACAATAAATGTCACGATAACGCCCATGGCAACAATAACCGCTGGTTCAAGAATACCGAGCATGGTGGCAATGAGACCGTCCATCTCACGCTCCTGATTGTGTGCCGCGCGACCCAACATGTTTTCGAGTTGTCCGCTGCTTTCGCCACTGGCAATGAGATGCACACAAATCGGTGGAAAATAACCGCTTTTTGCGAGAGAGGCACCAATGGGTGCGCCTTCACGAACGCGGTGCGCAGCTTCTTCGACTGCCATTTTCATTGGTGTATTCGCGATCACTTCGCTGGAAATGCGCAAGCAATCGAGCACAGGAACACCAGCACCAGTAAGAATGCTGAAGGTGCGGGTGAAACGGGCAGTATTAAAGCCGCGCACCAGTCGGCCGACCAACGGTAGTTTTAACAGCGCTTTGTCGAATGCCCGTCTTGGCTCTGGGTATCGCAACATCCGGTTGCACACAAATCCGCCAATAATCAGAATGAACCCCAGCAGCAGGCCATAGCTTTGTAAAAACTCACTGACGCCAATTAGGACCCGGGTCATCGCGGGCAGTTCACGTCCACTGTCAGTGAATACGCCAACGACCTTAGGCACAACATACACCAGCATCAGAGTGACGATGCTAAATGCCAGCACAACGAGCACCACAGGATAAATCATGGCCTGCTGAACTTTCTGTCGCAGTTCCTGACGTGCCTCGGTATAGTCGGCAAGCCTTTCCAGCACCGTGTCGAGATGGCCCGACTGCTCACCCGCAGCGACGGTAGCTATATACAGTTCCGGGAAAGCCTTGGGAAAATCTTTCAGCCCATCGGCAAAGGCATGACCTTCCATTACCCGCGAGCGAACGCTTAAAACGATGCTTTGGATTTTTGGGTGCTCGGTTTGTTCGGCAACAGCTTTTAGTGCCGTTTCGAGCGGCAGAGCGGCATTCACTAAAGTGGCCAGCTGACGGGTAAACATCGCCAGGTCGGCTGCCGCAATGCCACCGCCAAAAGATATCGAGAACTGGCCTTCATTGGGCGTCTCTTTTACCTCGGTAACATCCAGAGGAAATAAGCTTTTTTCTCGGAGCAGTTGCCGCACCTGGCGGGCCGTTTCACCTTCGAGCACGCCTTTGCGTTCTTTGCCCGCAGCGTCTGCTGCGGTGTATTCAAATGCACCCATAGCTAATTGCCAGTCCCATTACGAGGCGCGTGTAACACGCAGAACTTCTTCTAGGGTGGTTGTCCCATCGTAGACTTTGCGCAGGCCATCTTCGCGAATGCCTTTGCTCATACTGCGAGCGTATTTCTCAAGTTCATGTTCGCCGGCCCCGTCATGAATCATGCTGCGCATGGCGTTATCCACAGCAATGACTTCATATATGCCGCTGCGCCCATGAAAGCCCACCCCATTGCGCAGGGCTTCTTCGCTCGCCCGGTACAGTGTTGGTGGGTTGGCCCGATCGACGTCAAGACCGGTGCATTCAAATTCACTGGCGGTATAGGCCACACGGCTATCAGGATCGAGCACACGAACAAGCCGTTGCGCAACCACGCCAATTAAACTCGATGACAACAGGAAGGGCTCAACGCCCATGTCACGCAGGCGGGTTACCGCACCCACTGCCGTATTGGTATGCAGGGTGGAGAGCACCAGATGCCCCGTTAAACTGGCCTGAATTGCGATCTCGGCGGTTTCAAGGTCACGAATTTCTCCCACCATGACAATGTCCGGATCCTGGCGCAGGATGGCGCGGAGTCCTTTGGCAAAGGTCATGTTTACCTTACTATTCACCTGAGTCTGACCAATACCATCGAGGTAATACTCGATGGGGTCTTCAACGGTAAGGATATTCCGACTGTTGCTATTAATTTGTTCCAGGGCGGCGTACAGCGACGTGGTCTTACCTGAGCCCGTAGGGCCCGTAACGAGAATAATTCCATGGGGTCGATGAATAAGATCAGTCATTAATTTTTGTGACTTAGGCTCCATGCCCAATGAGTCAAGATTTAGTCGACCTGCTTGTTTATCGAGCAAGCGGAGCACCACGCGTTCGCCATGTCCGGAAGGAATCGTCGACACACGAACATCGACCGCACGACCCGCAATACGCAGTGATATACGGCCGTCCTGAGGCAGTCGTTTTTCTGCAATATCGAGTGCCGACATAACTTTTATACGCGATACAACCAACGGTGCTACTGCCCGACGAGACTGCAGAACTTCTTTTAAAACACCATCCACACGGAAGCGAATGACGAGTCGATTTTCAAACGGCTCGATATGAATATCCGATGCATTTTCTTTGATGGCGGCAGTCAGTACCGCGTTAATCAGTCGGATAATTGGCGCATCATCATCAGCTTCGAGAAGATCGGAAGGTTCGGGTATTTCCTGAGCCACGCGAAGCAGGTCAGACTCATCATCGAAGCCTTCAACCATTTGCATTGTTGAGCTGGAGTTGTCTTCATAGGCTTGTTGTAATGTCTGCTCAAATTCTTCAATGCTTATAATGCGGGTATTCAGGGCGTCACCAATAACACGACGTGCCTCGGTGAGACTCACCGGGTCAGCATTGGCGCGCACCAGAGTGCTGATTCTGCCATCAGCGAGCCGTTGGGCTAATACGCCATGACGTTTGGCAAATGCGAACGGCAGCAGCGGACCGGGTTTATTGCTTTTAGTTTCGTGAGCAGCAGGCGCTGCTTCGGCTTCGCTAATGCGGTTCAATGACGCAGGCTCGTCTTCTTCGATGAATTCGATATTCGCAGCTGCGAGATCTTCTGCAATACGCTGTGAGTCTGTATCAGGGTCCATGATGTGCTCAGGGCTCCTTAGTGCCCACTGCTGAGGCATTAGTGTTACGCAGGTCGATGGTGCTGATGGTTCGGGTTGATTCGATTTCCGGCAGCGTAGGGCGTTCGCCTAAGTCAAACGATTCTTCTCCCCGAGCTTCGATTTGCATATCACGGATCAGTGTGTATTTTTCATTGGTGGCCATCGCGGCCTGACTGCTATTGCGGAGAATAGTGGGCTTAATAAAAACCATCAGGTTCGTCTTTACAAGCGTGGCTTCCTTGCCGCGAAATAGTGCGCCGAGCAATGGAATGCTGCCCAGTAAGGGCACACGTTGTTCCTTTTCACGCATTTCGTCACGAATTAAACCACCAAGCACCAGAGTCGCCCCATCATCGACGATAACCGAAGTGGTGATGGAGCGATTATTGGTAATAAGGTCGACGGCCTGAGTGCTGTCACTTACGCTGGAAACCACCTGGTCTATGGTGAGCAAAATGGCATCACCTTCGTTGATCTGCGGAGTGATTGTTAAGGTGAGGCCAACCTGTTCCCGTTCAACGGTCTGGAACGGGTTTACTGCGCCGTCTCCGCCCGTATTTGAGTAACTGCCCGTGACAAACGGCACCTGCTGACCCACTTCAATTTGAGCCTCTTCATTATCCATTGTGACCAGTGTCGGCGTGGCCATAATGTTGGCATTGGTGTTTGCCTCAAGCGCTTGAATAACAGCAGCAAAGCTGAGTCCATTTTTATCGAGTTTGCCAAGGCCGAAGTTAATACCATCAGTAATACCTGTGAGGGCATCAATTCCGATTTCCGAGTCGACTGCGGCCGCACCCAATATACCCACTGCCCCTGGTGAAATTTGAGAGAAGTCCGTTGCGCCAACGGCGAGGCCGTCATCATAAGCAGCCCATGTAACACCTAGCGTCGCGGCCTCTTCGGCCAGTACTTCGACCACAATAGCTTCGACCAGAACTTGCGCGCGGCGGATATCAATTTTATCGATGACTGTCATCATTGAGCGCATTACTTTAGGTGGTGCGCTGACAATTAGCGCATTGGTTTCTTCATCCGCCCAAATAACAATGTCGTTGCGACCACTTGGGCTGCTGTCATCAGCGACGCCTGATCTCCCCGCGTATTGCGTTTCCAGTTTGGCAGCCAGATCAATGGCATTGGCGTAGCGGAGGTAACGCACTCTGGTATCGCCGCCATCTTCCAGCGGAGTGTCAAGATGCGTGATCAGAGCGCGCAAGCGCAGACGTTCGGCTTTATCGCCACTCACCAGAACACTGTTGGTCCGATCATCGGCAACGATGGTTGTTTGCCGCGCAGTGACACCTTGTTCAGCTCGGGCGCCTTGTTGCAAGGCGGTGACCACACGAACGGTATCCGAAGCCGAGGCATGCGATAAGCGAATGATTTCAAATTCATCGTCCCCGGCCTGATCGATACGCCGAATAATCGATAACAGTCGGTCAACATTGGCTGAGCGGTCGGAAATGATAAGCATATTCGACACTGAGTGAGCAGCCAGATGCCCGTACTGAGGAATCAACGGCCGCAGTATAGGCACCAGTTGCGCTGCTGAGACATTATTTACCACCACAACCCGCGTCACAATGTCATCATCGCGGCCACCATCGCGGCCTTCCCAACCCGGCATTTGCCGGGCATTGGCGTCGGGCAATATTTTGATGATATCCCCTGAGGGCACAGCGACAAATCCATAGACTTGCAAAATAGACAAAAAGGCCTCGTAAAATGCGTCGGGTGTCATTGGCGAGGATGACAGCATGGTGACCTGAGCTTTTACACGGGGATCCAGCACAAAGTTTTTGCCCGTAACCGCGCTTACCGCTTCGATAATTTGTTGTATGTCGGCGTCTTTGTAGTTGGGTGTGATGGTAGCCTGAGCCGATGCTTCAGAAGTATTTAGGCTGAGCAACACCAGCATCGCTAACGGAAGCAATACCTGCGCGCGCAGTGTGCTTATGCCAGAAATCATTATTAGTTATCGTCCTTATTTGTCATTTTAGTGGTATCAAGCGTTAACACCTGCGGTTGTCCGTTACGCTCTAGTGTAACCGTGAGTTGAGTGACTTCACCCATGCTCTGAAATAGACTCATTCCCTGAGCCATATCGTTCAGAGGGACGCCATTTATATTAGTCACCAGGTCCCCGGGGCGCAGACCTATAGCCGCAAAACGCTTGCGGTCACGCCCGGGGTATAGCCGGTAGCCCTTGAGTTTCCCGTCTGGCATATACGGCTGGGGTCGAACAATATCGGTAAACCTTGCAATGCTATCCGGTACTGAGTCTCCAGAATCATTGCGAAAACTGCGCGGACCAAAAGAACGCCGCGTGTTACTGGCAGGCTGCCGAGCGGGTGCCCCGCCTTTTGCCAGCTCAGGCAGTTTTAGTGTCTCGAGCACACCCCCACGATTTAGAATAACAAGTCTGCTCTGAATTTCGTGCAGTTTGGCTCCGCCGGGAATTGCATCGCCGACGAAATAGACTTCGCTGCCTTTGCCCGATTCGCTAATTATGGCATGAGCCTCAGTTGGATCTGTCGACATAACCGCGCCGTGCAGTTTCAGATTCAGCCGGGTTTCTGGTGCATTCTCTGCAGCCATAACCGGCAAGGCATCGTTGGTGGTGCTTTCCCCGAAAATATGCGCATCGACAATGCCTTCGTAGGATGGACTGTTTGCGGTGTTGATTATGTCAGCAGGGGCGCCCCGTGACGGAGCGTTTGAAATTGCAATGCTCGGCTCAGGAAACAAAGCCCAAAAGGTTTGTGCCAGATACCAAGCGATAATGACAACCAGACTCAGAGACACCCAGAATGGGGCATGTTGATTGACCGCAGCGAGTGTCGAGGTCATATCCTGACTTCGCCATCCCTCAAATTTTGTTTGTAGATCCAAAGTAGGACACCCCACGGTAAGCTATCCATGCTTCCCGTCAGTATGTTCAGGTATGTTGTCGACAACACAGCCCTGACAGCCACAACTGCACGCCAACCTAATCCCGACAGCGGCATAAGCCTGTGGCACAGTCGAAACACGTACCATAATAAGGGCTGTTAGGCTCCTGCCTCAAGTAATTAGAGTTGAAATACTAATTAAAACAGAGGTTTTCGATCGTTTTTGTGAACTGGTGGGGTTGTTGCCCTGCTGCCGAGCGTCGTTGACCGTCGATTGGACGAATTACAGTCACTCTATCACCGGTGTCAGCTTGAATTCCACGGCCTGGGCCCCATCTCTTTACAGTGGATTGCTGGGGCGTCCATGCTTCGCCCAGCGGGTTTTTTTAGTAGACTGAGACTGCCGTTACGCGTTTTGCGCGGCGTGCTGATGTATTGGCTTGTAGCATGGAACAAATTGATAAGGGATGATGTCTGTAACGCTATGTCAGGTGATAAAAGTAACAACCCGAACCCGGATATGAATGATGACTTCGGGCTGGCCGTGCAGGAGGCCAGACCTCGATTAAAAAAGCCGCCGCTATACAGAGTGCTGCTGCTCAATGACGATTACACGCCTATGGAGTTTGTGGTCGAAGTGCTTGAGCTTATTTTTACTCTGGATCGGGAGCAGGCCACCCGGGTCATGTTAGAGGTGCACACGAAGGGCAAAGGTATTTGCGGTGTATTCACCTATGAGATTGCTGAAACCAAAGTGGCGCAGGTGTCGAGTTTTGCTCAGCAAAACCAGCATCCTCTGTTATCTACTCTGGAAGAAGCCTAATACGTAGCTGGCGTAAGCCATTACTGCAGGAAGCAATGCGATGCTAAGTAAAGAATTGGAAGTTTGTTTGAACGAGGCCTTTCAGGAGGCCCGCGATAACCAGCATGAGTTCATGACCGTTGAGCATTTACTGCTGGCGTTGCTTGATGCGCCTGGCGTATCTGAGTTGCTGAATGCTTGCGATGCTGATGTCGGAAATCTGAGCACTGAGTTGCAGGAATTTATAGATGAGTCGACTCCGCGGTTGCCTGCAGGCAGCGAGCAAGATGTATCGCCGACCTTGGGTTTTCAGCGTGTGTTGCAGCGGGCGGTCTACCATGTCCAGTCTAGCGGTAAGCCTGAAGTGTCCGGTGTGAATGTGTTGGTGGCTATTTTTGGCGAGAAGCAATCACATGCTGTGTACTTGCTTGATCAGCACGGTGTTGCCAGGCTTGATGTCGTTAACTATATCTCTCATGGCATTGGTCCTATGGAGGGTGCTTCAGCCGGGAGTATAGAAGGCCAGGTCGGGCAGGAGGACGAGGCTGCAAGCTCTCTTGAGTCTTACACTACCAACCTTAATCAGCGTGCCGCCGACGGTAAAATTGACCCACTAATTGGCCGTGATGCAGAGATTCAGCGCACGGTTCAGGTGCTGTGCCGCCGGCGAAAGAACAATCCGTTATTTACCGGTGAGGCGGGTGTTGGCAAAACCGCCTTGGCTGAAGGTCTGGCCAAACGCATTGTTGACGGTGATGTGCCTGAGGTTCTGGGCAGGAGCACAGTCTATGCATTAGATATGGGCGCATTGTTGGCCGGCACAAAATACCGAGGTGATTTTGAAGCGCGCATGAAGGGCGTCATGAAAGAGTTGGCTGAAGACCGTGAGGCTATTTTATTTATCGATGAGATTCATACGGTCATTGGCGCAGGTGCGGCTTCTGGCGGAGTGCTTGATGCATCCAATTTAATTAAGCCTGCGTTGGCTAATGGGGAGCTGCGCTGCATAGGCTCGACCACTTATCGTGAGTATCGCCACATCTTTGAAAAAGACCATGCGCTGGCACGTCGATTTCAGAAGATTGATGTTCTGGAACCGAGCATTGCGGAGACTGTCGAAATACTGAAGGGTTTGCGTTCCAGGTACGCTGAGTATCATTCCATTGAATACACCGATGAGGCTCTTGTTGCGGCGGCCGAATTATCGGCACGTCATATTAATGAGCGGCAGTTGCCCGATAAAGCGATTGACGTCATTGATGAAGCCGGTGCGAGTTTGCGTTTGCTTGAAGAGTCCGATCGTCCAGAGAAAGTGGGCGTCGCTGAAGTCGAAGCGGTGGTAGCGCGTATTGCGCGAATTCCGGCAAAGAGTGTGTCAGCGTCCGATCGTGATGTGCTGAAGAGCCTCGAGCGGGACCTGAAACTTACTATTTTTGGTCAGGATAAAGCCATTACGGCATTGGCCTCAGCTATTAAAATGGCTCGTTCTGGTTTGCGTGAAGAAGAAAAGCCGGTTGGTAGTTTCTTGTTCAGTGGTCCTACCGGTGTTGGTAAAACCGAAGTTACGCGTCAGTTAGCCTACTGCTTAGGCATAGAGTTGCTCCGTTTTGATATGTCTGAGTATATGGAGCGCCATACCGTATCCCGATTAATTGGTGCACCTCCGGGTTATGTCGGTTTTGATCAGGGCGGCTTATTGACTGAGGCGGTGAGTAAGAACCCTCATTGTGTTGTGCTGCTTGATGAAATCGAAAAGGCTCACCCGGAAGTCTTCAATTTGCTGTTGCAGGTAATGGATCATGGCACGCTTACTGACAACAATGGGCGTAAGGCCGATTTCCGTAACGTGATACTGGTTATGACCACAAATGCGGGGGCGCGTGAAATGAGTCGTCAGTCGATTGGCTTTACCAAGCAGGATCACAGCTCCGATGGTATGGCGTCAATCGATAAGATGTTTACCCCTGAATTTCGTAATCGCCTTGATTCGATTATCCAGTTTTCAGCATTGGATCGTTCGTCCATTCTGCGGGTGGTTGATAAGCTGGTACTTGAGCTCGAATCTAAGCTTGAAGCCAACAACGTTACGCTGGAGCTCGATGTTGCTGCACGAGAACTGATTGCTGATCAGGGTTATGACGAGAAGATGGGTGCGCGGCCAATGGCACGGGTGATCCAAGAAGAAATCAAACGTCCGCTTGCCGAGAAACTATTGTTTGGTAATTTAGTTGACGGTGGGCATGTGACAGTTGTAGTGGATGCTGAAGGCAATTTGGTGCTTGATATTGACTCCGATGCCAAAGACTTGGAGCAGCGCTCAACAAGCAGCGTGCATTAAGCAGCCGGTTACTCAAAAAAATAGGTAAAAGAAAAGGTCGGATCAGATGGCTCCGGCCTTCGTTATACTGTGCTTTGACTTGTCGTTAGGTAACCGGTGGAAAGATAAGTCGGTGCTTAGCGCGCTCGGTAAATAATGCGACCTTTCGACAAGTCGTACGGGGTGAGTTCAACCGTTACCTTGTCGCCAGTTAGAATGCGAATGTAGTGCTTACGCATTTTGCCTGAGATGTGAGCGGTAACAATATGCCCGTTCTCCAGCTCGACGCGGAAAGTAGTATTAGGAAGTGTCTCAGAGACCGTACCTTCCATTTGAATGGCTTCTTCTTTTGCCATGAATAAACCTATATGTTTTCGTTCAGCGAGCCGTGGTTGCGCGCCTTTTGGCTGCAACCCTTGAGTGGCGCGAATTGTGCAAGAACTGAGGCCTTCGCGCAACTTTCTTACATTTTATTATGGCACCAACCAGCTTCCGGTAACTTGGGGTGGGCAGCTCCAGTCAGGGACTGCTAGGGGTCTGTCCACCTGTTCGGTGAGCAGTTCACTGAAACGCTGACGCTTGATGAGCCGGCTGCCGAGTCGCGATAGGTGGGCGGAGGGCTGTTGGCAGTCGATTAATGGAATTCCGGAATCCTTGCAAAGCCTTACAAGCATTGCCAGAGCCACTTTTGAGGCATCAGAGACGGTACTGAACATCGATTCGCCAAAGAATATCGACCCGATCCGGATGCCATAAAGTCCGCCGACCAACTCATCATCAAGCCAGGTTTCCACTGAGTGGGCAGCACCCTGTTGGTGCAGTTTGCTGTAGGTCATTAGCATTTCTTCGGTAATCCATGTGCCTGAGTTTGCGCGCAATGCTGCGCATTGACCGATGACTTTGTCGAAACGCTGATTTACCGATACCTGAAAGCGGTTTTTGCGCAATACCTTGGCAAGGCTTCGTGAGCAGCAGAACTCAGCAGGCAGCAAAACAGCTCGTGGATTCGGCGCCCACCAGAGTATTTCTTCGCCTTCACTGAACCAGGGAAAGATACCGCTGCGATAGGCAGCAGCCACTCTGGCGGGGGACAGGTCACCACCGATTGCAAGCAGGCCCTCGAAATCGGTACTGTCGTCTAGCGCCATCTCTACATCATTAAACTGGATTGGGTCACCCGGCTGGATCAGCTGTAATTCCGGCTTGCTCATGACTCACTATTGTTCATTGATGGGTCTGTTAGCTTGTAGGGTAGGTGGTCATGAACCGATTCCATATAGGCCTCAATCTGTCTCGACTCTTCCTTTAAATAGTTATCGATAGCATTAGCGAAGCGCTCATTATTTATCCAATGCGCTGAAAATGTCTCCGTCGGTATAAAACCGCGGGCAATCTTATGTTCGCCCTGTGTGCCAGGTTCAAACAGACTGATTTTTTCACGAATGCAGTACTCAATGCCTTGGTAATAACAGGTCTCAAAATGCAGGCTATCGTACAGCCCGTCCGTACCCCAGTAGCGCCCGTAAAGTGCATTGCTACTGCGAAAGCAGATGGCAGTTGCGACGGCTGTATCATCTTTGTAGCCAATGATTACGACAATGGACTGGGGTAGAGTATTGCTGAGCTGTTTGAAAAACTTCGGGGTTAAATAGGGGGCGCGACCGCGCATTATGAACGTGCTTGAGTACAATGGCGCAATTGCATCCCACAGCGCATCAGACATCTCGTTGCCTTCGACTATATCGTAACGAATCCCGGCTTCGCTGACTTTGCGGCGCTCACGTCGCACCTCCTTACGCTTCTTCGATTTAAAACGGTTGAGAAAATCATCGAAATCACTGTAGCCCTGATTGTGCCAATGAAACTGGCAATCTTTGCGCGACAGCAGATCAAGCTGATTAAAGCTTTGTTGTTCTTCCAGTGTTGGAAACAATAAATGCAGCGATGAAATGCCATGCTCTTTAGCCTGAGCAGTAGCAACCTGAATAAGTTTGGCGCGAAGGTAGTCGGGTGAGTCCGGAGCATCATGTGAGTAGAGAATGCAGTTGCAGGTAGCCGGTGTGAACGGCACCGCAGCGACCAGCTTTGGGTAGTACTGAAGTCCGGCCTGGTGATACGCATTCGCCCACGCAAAATCGAAGACAAACTCACCTTCAGAATTGATCTTTTGGTACATCGGCATTGCGGCAAGTAAGCGGCCATCAGTCTGATGTTCAAGTAACAGGTGCAGAGGGCTCCAGCCGGTGTTGCCACCAATGCAGCCGCTGTCTTCAAGCGCGCTTAGAAATTCGTGACGATGGAACGGGTAGTCAGTACCTTGCAGCTGGTTCCATGCCTCGGCAGGGACTGCACTAATGGCATTTATGAAGCGTGCCCGATAAGTGGCTGGCTCACTCATGCGCTATAGACCTTAGGGCAGACAGGGGCATGACTAACTGTCGATAGTCAGTCTTTGGTGAGTGCTTCGGCGTCGAGATACTTCTCGGCATCGAGTGCGGACATACAACCTGATCCAGCTGAAGTGATTGCCTGGCGGTAGATCTGGTCGGCGACATCGCCTGCCGCGAATACCCCGGGAACACTGGTTGCAGTTGCGTTGCCATTAGTCCCTGATTGTACCGTGATGTAGCCATTCTTCATGTCTAATTGTCCTTCAAACAGGCTGGTATTGGGTGAGTGCCCAATCGCAATAAATACGCCGTCCAGATCAATGACCTCTGTTTTGTCGGTATCTTTGCTGTCTCGGATAATCATTCCATTAC
>Ga0206677_10003984_pt1 | contig 12220 bp, 10 predicted proteins | sample M130m12015metaG_FD_155475 | JGI IMG/M metagenome (GOLD analysis project Ga0206677, IMG submission 155475) | Ammonia-oxidizing marine archaeal communities from Monterey Bay, California, United States - M1 30m 12015 | ecosystem: Environmental > Aquatic > Marine > Intertidal zone | place: USA... | reverse complement strand
GCTTGTGCTTCAAGGGCAAGAAGGACTCTATCGAATCCAAGACCAAATCCACAGCATGGATCTAAGTCTTCTAGACCGAAGAGATGGAGAAGTCGATATGACCCTCCGCCGAGAACCTGTCCTTCTCCACCAAGTTCAGGAACGTGGACTTCGAAGACAGTTCCTGTGTAATAATCGAGTCCACGTGCGACGGTGAGGTTCACGGAAAGTGATGGTGGTGATGCTGCGAGATGTGTAATGGAAGTTAGTGTTGTTTCTAATGCATCGAGGGCTTCTAGTGAAACGCCTTCGAGTGAGGAAAGGATTTCTCTTGCTTGTGCAATTGTCTCTTGGCCTCCTTCTAAGGCTGAAAGTTGTTGAAGAGGTTCAATGTAATCAGAAGAGATTCCTTGTGTGCTTAGAAGGGCTTCTAAGCCCTTGAAATCACCCTTGTCAAGGAATCGCATAGCAGATGCGATTGGAGGTTCTCCTGATTCTGCTGAAGCACTCAATCCAATTCCTGACAATGCTTGCTTGAGAATACCTACGTGGCCAATTCGTAATTCCCAGTTTTGGAGTCCACTTTCTGATAACATATTGATGGCTAAAGCAATGACTTCGGCTTCAACCAACGGTCCTGTTGCACCGATGAGTTCGACACCATATTGGAAGAATTCTCGATATCGTCCTTTCTTGAATTCTTCATAGCGGAAACATTGTCCAAAGTAGGAAAGACGTAGTGGCTTGGTTTCATTGCGTAGTTCTTCAGCAACCATACGCATGACTGGAGCTGTTAATTCTGGACGGAGCGTAAGATCCCGTTCTCCTTTGTCCTTGAACGCATACAATTGAGATACGACACCTGGTCCTGATTTTGCAGTAAACAAATCAAGAGATTCAAAAATCGGTGTTTGAATTCGTGAGAAACCGTGTCTTCGAGCCTGTTCTTCGAGAAGAGATTCGAATGCTAAACGGCGTTGCATCTCTTGAGGGCCAAAGTCACGGGTACCTCTAGGACGTTGGACCATGTGCAAACCAGCGGCTCTCCCCTCTAATGCCCTTCGCTTGAATTTGGAACAAACGAGAGGTATGTGGATGCTTTACTCTTCTTCAACAATGTCTGGAAGAATAGGAGCATCAGGGAGTTCCGGATGTGGTTTTTCTTCTAATTCATCTGCTTCAGCAATACGTTTCAAGCGTTCTACAAGTTCCCAATCTGGTTCCTCAGGTTCAGCAACTGGTGGTGTTTCACCATCCCAAGCATCTTGGCGTACTTCGATTAATTCATCCACTGCATGAACATCTGAATCATCTTCAAGATCGATTACTTCAGACTCATCTACGGATTTAGCACTAGGCGTTCCGCCTAATGATTCGAATGCTTTTGCAACAACTTTTGCATCCGGAGCAGTCCCTGAAGAGGCTGCCTTGATTCTCTTTTGTTGGAACGTTGCTTTCTGTTCAGCCTCTTCAGCTTCCCGTCGCATCTGCATTTCAACCGATTCCCAAACCTTACGCTCCTTGCGCTTTTCAGCTTGTTCTTTTTGCCATTCTATAGCCTCTTCAGAGGGTTTGTCATAACGGGACCAAAACCATCGGGTGATGCCAATGAAGAGGAGAGAAAGAATCAGTCCTCCCAGCAACCACTGGACGAGGGGCTCCATTCTTCCACCTCAAGTAATCTGAACACTTTCAGGCGCGATTTCTGCATCAAGGATTTCTGCCCCTAGAACGGAAATCAAATCGTCATCGCCACCAGGAAGTTGCGAGATATCTGCATCTGCTCCTTCTGGGACGTTTCGATACAGTGGTCGTTGAATTAACGTCTTATTGAGAACAATAAACACAGTTGCTACAACTCCCCAGAACGCCAAAATAATTCCGAGTCCCTTAGGATTGGCTGGATTCCATACATCTTCTGTGTTTGCAATCATATCTCCAAAGTAGGATAACATAAGGACACTGAACAGGAATGGGAAAGCAAGGTAGAGACATATGTCCCACCATCGTCCTACTTCCAAATCATTGTCACCTGTGTTGATGAAATCGTCACGGAATGCGGATACACCGACGCCAAGGTATCCCTTGAGTCCAGGTGCAGCCTTGCCTAATTCGACTTCTTTCTTCCACTTGACATAGCCATACTTCCAAATTGAGAATGCGATAAACAATCCACTGAACATTAATCCATAGCCCCAGATGTGATCTTGGACTTCAAGGAATTCTGGGAAGGCTACACCGCCTGCATCGAGCTGAATCCACATGAGAGCGGAAGGTAATCCGAAGAAGAAGATAGCAAGAGATGTAATCAAAACTGACTTTTGTCGGTCGTATCCATGGTCAACAAAGTTACGAACGCACAGTTCAACTGTTGATATCATTGATGTAATCGCTGCAAAGGATAACGCTAAGAAGAATCCTGCCATCATGACAAATGCCCCAATAGGGCCACCTGGTGCTTGAGCAAACACTTCCGGTAACGCAAGGAAAGTGATGGCAGATGAACCGTTTGTAACTGTGGTCAATGGGTCTGCACTGACTGCGAAGATAGCAGAAAGTACTGCAAGACCTGCAATGATGGAGATGCTGTTGTTTGCGAATCCCATGGTGAAAGCATTGAGAACAGTATCCTCATCCTTTCTCATGTAGACAGCATAAGTAATACACATACCCATACCAGCAGAACAAGACCAAGCAGATTGCGATAATCCGTTAATCCATACTTCAGGTTCCATCAACATGTCAGGATCGACTGTAAACATGAACAGAGCACCGTCGAGACTTCCATCGGACATATCCATCCATAGAGAGAGACCAAGCGTCATGAAAAGAAGAACGAACAAAGAAGTCATCAACATAACGTTGACCTTCTCAATGGCTTTTGCACCCTTCCAAATTGCAAGCAATGTGATTGCAATGATGAGGAATTGGAAAGCAATAACCTGCAAAGGAGATTGAAGGAAGGTATTCCAGACTTCGGTTGTGTCAACGCCATCACCAGTTAATCCACCAGAGATTCCGAGTTGGAAATACTTTAGACACCATCCTGCAACAATCGCATAATAGAATCCGATTGCAGTAGAAATCCATGCAGTCCAAAGACCCATCCAAGCGAACTTCTTACCAGCAAAGATACGGAACGTACCGACAGTACCGACACGAGAGCGCTTACCCATTGCGAATTCTGCGATAACCAATGGAATCGACCAAACGAAAAGGAAGAACAGCCAAGGAATAAGGAATGTTCCTCCACCATTTGCCCCGACCATTCGAGGGAAACGCCAGATGTTTCCAGTACCGATTGCTGCACCAATAGATGCGAAAATGAGACCGAGACGGCCAGAGAATTGATCGCTTTCTGCCATCAAATCCCCTCCTATACCGCCTCTGCTTCTAAGACTGCGGAGGCCTCATAGACGCTTTCTTCTTGATCTGAAAGCATAATTCGTAAACAGACGCCGAGGCTTCCCCAGATTGTTCCTGCTACAAGCGTGAAGAGTACAAGAGAGCCAAATAGCGACCCATAGCCTTCACGATAGGTCAAATCGAGTTCGTAATACGCTCCATCTGCAGGATATTGAATGAAATCAGAACCTCCAAGCGTGTACACTGATGCTTTGTAATGCAGTTTTCCTGTAGCAGTTTCAGAAATAGGTATCATGCCTCGTAGAATAGTACCATTTCCTTCAGGCAATGGACATGATTCCTCATCGACAACCATGACCGAAACCGATTCCCAAGGCGTAGTCGCCCATTCTCGTGGTCCGTAATCGCTTTGCAAGCGGCTTGGCTTGACAGTGCGCCACTCGATTTTAGTGTTGGATTCACTGTATGGGAATTGTTTTGAGACACACAAATCTACTGGGATATCGCCTTCTGCTGGAATGTCAATTTTATCTCCACCTACGAGGTAGTTTTGTTGAGAGATGTTTGCCATTTCGAGGTCTGCACGCTCACGTGGATTATCAGCGATTTCTGCCATGTAAAAGCCTGTTCCGAGGTTACGGACTGCGATATGATCGATGTCATCTTCATGTTGATGGAAAGCGGTTCCGATTTCTGACGTGTAACAGTAAGAGCCGTGAACGCCGTAATGCCAGTCGCAGAAATCACCCGATGTTGGATAAAGGTCAGAAGATTGCATATTGGTGTATTGAGTCATTTCTGCCATTTGAGCACCGTGATACTTCAGTTGCTCATGGTCTGGACTTTCACAACCAGTGCAATGCCCCCATGGATAGAGGATAAGTTCAGAGTAGGAGTGATGAGTCAGAGTAGCTTTGAATTCGCTTGACCCATCGCCTACATCGTCATTCATCTCTGTCAAATCTTGAATGAATTTGGTTTCCGGCTCTGAGTTACCGCCCCACCAATCTTCGTCGGTTACGCCATCTGCGTCATCATCTTTACCATCAACGTGATCTTCGTTGATTTGACCATCACCATCATTGTCGGTATCGTCGACTGGGCCATTGTAGACGTCGTTATTGGAACCGTCTAATTCCCCTTCTGCTGGTGTACAGGTTCCAGGGACAATCGGGCCAGTGGCGCCTAATGGTGCGCCCCATTCGAACTGATAGTTACGGTTTAAATCGACACCATCGCAATCCTCGTCAACCTTTTCTTGAAGGTCAGGAAGAGGAGTTACGCCAGTAAATGTGTTATCTCTGAGATTCTTTCTCCATCCACCACTTGGACAGGATTCCCAAGCAGGCGCTGGACAGAACACTTCACGGTCGTAGATGTTACCATCAACGTTAAGCATTGGAATAAGATAAATTTCTCGAGAGTTCACAAGGTCGGTAATGAATTGCTCAGAATAATCTTCATCAACACCGTGATCTCCTGGGCCGCAAGCAGTTCCATCTTGGTTCGAGTCTTGTTCCGCAGAATCAAGGGAAAGGCAGTCTCCATCGTCATCAAGAATACCGTCGTTGTTAGCGTCTCCCCATGGATCTTCATCAACCAAGCCGTCGCCATCATTGTCATAACCGATGTTGTTGTAAGAGAAGGCGATGACTTCCATTTGCATAATTGCAACAGTGTAAGACATCCATTCTCTTGCGTGATGGTTTCCAACAATCATAACGTCTCGGCGATCTTCATAATTTCCGTTGTCACCAACGAACTCGTTGTATTCTCCGCCTTGAACGTCACCAGTGATTTTCAACCAAGGAGAAGCGTGGCCATAATACCAGCCTTCGTAGGCATTTGCTGTGACTGTCTCTCCACGAGCATTTACACCACCGTTCATTCCCTCATGGAATTCAAAGATGTCAGGATTTTGTTCAGTCAATTGTTGCATTCGCAACTTCATAGTCTCGTAACTGTGGTATTCCTTGAATTGAAGAATTCGCTCGCCTTCAGATGCCCATGGGAAAATGTCATTCACATAATCCTCTGACCAAATATCCTCAGGGAGAATTCCAGTTGCTTCTTGCTGTACATTCACCGTCGAAGCGATGACTGGAGAAAGCATTGAGAGCAGAAGAGGTAGAACCAACAAACCAAATGCTACGATGCTCGTTTGCCGAGGAGACTTTTCAATTGGCATGCTATCAACTCTACCCAACTGTTCACCACACTTGAAACCGTCGAATCCTCGATTTCCGAAAGCAGGGAAAAGAACTTGAAGACGAGGGCGCAGGAAAGGGCATGGGCCTGTATGACAATCTCACCTATTCAAGCGACACAATGTGGGGCTTTTCAGAGTCGACGCTTATCGTTTTAGCCTCTATTTTTGTAGGCTCATTCATCGTTCGTTTCCTTGTCAGCACACTTTCACATCGATTTGTAAGCGTCATTATTTCAAACGATGAGATACGCAAAAAGGCAGTGAAAAAGGGGGATGCCGCCCTTGGAACGGCAGCTGCATCGGTTTTCGCATTCATCTTCTGTTCAATCTTGTGGGACGAACGCTCTGAGAATGCGAACATCATCATCCCTTCTTGGCTTGAATACCTTCCAGATGTGTTGCAATTCCTGCTCGTATTCTTTGTCGTCGTCTGGGCATTTCGCTTGGTTTCCCTCGTCCATGATGTCGTCAAATTCTTCGACCAAGATGGAGAACTCGATGGAACCGAAAAGACCCTTATCTCTGCATTAGAAAGCACACTTCGCTTCGTTATTGCCTTTGTCGGATCCGTCTTCATTGCAGATGCTCTCGGTTTCCAGTTGACATCTCTCCTTGCTGGATTAGGTATTACAGGGCTGGCTCTTGCTCTTGCAGCGAAGGACACAATCTCAAACTTCTTTGGAGCGATTACTGTTCTACTTGATCGCCCATTCAAGGTGGGAGATTGGGTCATCATCGGCTCTTCCGAAGGTGAAGTCATTGAAATCAATCTTCGAACAACACTTGTTCGAACTTCCGTCGATACAATCATCACCATTCCAAATGCAAATCTTGTCAGTACACCTGTTGAGAATTGGGGCAAGCGACGTTGGCGACGTTGGCAATCAATGATTCACCTCGACATCAATTCAGATCCAACAGATGTAGAATCTTTCTGCAAGCGTACATTGGAACTTATTCAGAATCATGAAGCAACAACAAAAGAAGATTCTTCTTGGTGCAGCATCAATACCATCTCAGCTCAATCGATTGATATTGGACTAAACCTTTACTGGAATGTATCCTCATCACTAGCAGAACGTTCCGCACGAGAAGAACTCATCTTAGGAACAATGGAACTTGCCAAGGAACTAAACCTATCCTTCTATGATGGAAGAATTCGTCAACAACGATGAAGATTAGATTGGAGAAGGGTCTTTCCACCAATACATCCTGTTTGAAGCAAATGAAAGCAAAGCACCTGCAAGAGCAACTCCTATCGCAAAAGAAGGCGTCATTGAATTGATTTGCCAGCCGTAATAGGCGACAATCATTGTGGTAAGGCCAACCCAAACTCCACTTTTCCAAACGCGTAATACGCCGAGATGTGCTTGTAATCGAGTCACATCCTTTAGCCAAGATTTTGCTGATTCTAGGCCTTTTTTATCGTCATAGAGTACAGCCTCAGCATAGGAGAAAAGAACATCGTAATAACGCCAAATCCATGCGCCTCCAAGGACTGTAGAGAGTGCTTTTTTACTCGACCAAGTTGAAGGAGTTGATGAAGACCAAGAGCCGAGCATCTCTTCGATGTCGTCACGAGCATAACCATTGTTCTCAACCCAACGACCTTCCATTTGTATCAGCTCAGCAAGAGCTGGAAGACGTTCATCACCGCATAACAGTCGCTCACTTACGCGCTGGTTCATAGGAATGAGGACTCGTTTTCCCTCGGCTCTTCCGATCCAAGACGGATGTACTCGAAGGGATGGGAGGCCTACTGTGTGCTTGGTATGAGGAGCCCTCCACAGTGTGTTTGGACGAAGTGCATCTTCCACAGATTTCAGTCGTTGATTCCAACGGTTCTGATCGTTCGGAGTTGAAAATGGTTCAAGGGAGGTTTGTGCATGGCCTAACTCTGTTGAAATCCACTGTATATCGGCGTCATAAGTTAGCTCAAAATGTGGAAAAACAAGAATTGCGTCATTTCCATTGAGCGTCATTCCAGCCACTGGAAGAAGAAGTGATGAGGATTTCAGAGCATCAGCCCAAGCAGATTTTCGAGCCAACATCGAAGCAGAATCACCGGTTGGGATTGAATACACCAGAGCAGAATACGTATCATTGAGTTGAAGTAACGTGTGATTCCCTTGTTGTAGAATTCGTTTCACTGATTGAACATTCAACTCTGAGAATAAGCCCCAACATCCCTTTTCCTGCTCATTCCACCAAGATGCTTCCATCGCCAGTTCAACGTCAAAACAAGACAATGTGCCCCATTTGGTTGTAAGTTCTTGATTTGAAAGAGCATCTTGCATTGAACCACGGGCAAGGCCACTGGGCCACCATGATGCTTCCTCCATGGTAAGCCACATGATAACTCAGCATTCAATGTGTCTTTACAGCAAGAGGGATGCAATGAAACAAGAGAACGGATTGGAACACACGGGACGGCCATGGGAATTAGCGAAAAGATGGGTGATGTTCTCGGTCAAGCGGTCGAAGCAAAACTATTTCGCGAAGTCATGGAGCATGACATTCAGCCAAAGCATCTTGCCATTATCATGGATGGTAATAGACGGTTTGCCTGGAGATCAAATCTTGCTACGCATGTTGGCCACCGAATCGGAAAACAACGTCTTGAAGCAGTCCTCGATTGGGTTCTCGAACTTGGAATACCTTGGTTTACAGTCTATGCTTTGTCGACAGAAAACCTCAATCGTCCTGAAAAGGAATTGAAGACATTGTTCAAACTCTACATCGATGGGCTCAAATCAATTGCAGAAGATCCACGGATTCATGAAAACAATGTTCGCGTCCAAATTATTGGTCACCGCGAACTTCTTCCAAAGGATGTTAACGATGCAATTGATTACGCTGAATCGGTAACAAAAGATTACCAGGACTTTGTTTTCACAGTATGTTTAGCTTATGGGGCTCGTGAAGAAATGATTCGAGCGATTCAAAACATTGCTGATCTTCATGCTAAAGGAAGTCTACCTCTTGAATCCATTACACAAGAGACTGTTTCGGAACATCTCTATACCGCTGAAATGCCAGATCCAGATTTGGTCATAAGGACAAGTGGGGAAGAGCGAATAAGCAACTTCCTTCTTTGGCAAATGGCCTATTCTGAGTTGTACTTTACAGATGTATTTTGGCCATCCTTCAAGAAGAGAGATTTGCTCAAAGCAGTGCAAACATACCAGATGCGGAAGCGTAGATTTGGTGAATGAAATGACACAATGCGACGCTTGCCTCGGCTATCTCAACCCCGCACTTGCGGTTGATGCGTGTGTTCGAAGAGGTGACGAGATTTTGCTCGTTCAGAGAAAATTCCCTCCATCAGCAGGCTCTTGGGTATTACCCGGAGGGTTCGTTGATCAAGGAGAGCGTCCACAAGATGCAGTTCTTAGAGAATTGAAAGAGGAAGCGAATCTAGATGGCACAAATCCAATTCTTCTCATGGTCATGGGGGAACCTGAACGCGACCCTCGAAAGCATATCGTAAGCATCGTCTATGAAGTTGAAGCAACTGGTGAACCAGTTGGAGGAGATGATGCATCAGATGCTCGTTTCTGGCCTATTGCAGACATTCTTGAAGGAAGGCTCGTACTGGCTGGAGACCATGGAGAGATTGTTGAAACCTGGCTCAATCAATCAATTCAGACCCAATGAAATCTGCGAACTGTTGTTGCGCATCAGGCCATTCAGGCAAATCCAATGCTTCAGTAAGGAACAAACCTGCTAGAAATTGAGCTTGAATTTCTTCGACATCGGATTCCGATGTTAGACGAAACAATGGATATCCATCAGACTCGATTCGATTGAGGAAACCACGTTTTGCATCACTCACCAGAAGAGTTGGAACACCCATCAAGACAGACTCGCTTGCAACCGTTACAGACTGAGTTATGACTGCATTATGTTGCGATAGCATTGTGATGAATTTCCAAGAATCTCCTGTATATTTTGATTCATCAGCATACGTAATATCAATCCCTTCGAGAATCTGTGTAGGTATCTCAAGAACTTCGCCCGAATCATGAATTCCATCCCCTTGTAATCGACGCACAACAAAGGAAGGTGGATCTTGAACGTGTACTGGACGTAGTTGCGGACGCAAGTGAACATGGCCGTGAAGACCGTTCAATCGATGGATGTTCACCTTCTTTTGTTCGAATTTTTTTAGCCATGCGCCATCGATTGATTCATCCCAATGTGTCGGGAAAATAGCATCTGTAGCAGCATTCCTAGCCAATTTATGAGCCAAATGATTGACCTCTGTATCAGAGATGTACCATCGTTTTGGAATTCCAAGTTTCTTCGCAACTCTCAGTTCAAGAGGTGCGCCAACTGCGATTATTCTCTCAAACCGATGTCCGCTCTTTGCAGCAGATTTGAGTTCTTTTCGAACAATTCGCATTCGTTTCCAAGCAGTTCGAAAGCGTCCTTTCCCAACAGGTCGTTCAACCCAAACAGTCTGACGTCTCGGAAGAACACCTTCGCTGGATTCCATCAATTGACGTACTTCGCATCGATCGGTTGCGATAATGATGTCACTCGCAGTCCCTGCACGCAGAAAGGGAGCGAGAAGCCGCACGTGAGCAGGATGGTCAAACACCCAACATGTGCGCATGAATCTCCCAAGCGCTCATGGTTAATGTCTATGAGCATCCAAACATTAGCAGGGGCATGAAAGAACCAATCACATTGGATGGAATGAAGGTCTTTGGACCATACACACCAGGCGTAAAAGCAGGAAATCAATTCTGGTTATCAGGACAAATCTCTATTGATCAAGGTGATGATATCGTCTCACAAACCAAAGGGGCACTCGCTAAAATCGATGCACTGCTCGCTGCTGGTGGATTCAAAAAAGAAGATATCTGCTTCGCTCAAGTACTTCTCGATACAATTGAAGATTATGCTGCAATGAACGAAGTGTACGGTGCTTGGGTAGAAGATATGGATGTCCGCCCTGCGCGAGCTGCATTTGAGGCTGGAGCATTACCAAAAGGCGCTCTTGTCGAAATTGTTGTTCAAGGCGTTCAATCTTGAGGAAGCAATATGCCAGGAACACCGTATTTGGAGGAGCCTCCAGAAGGTCTGCTTACGTGGCCTAAGTTGCTCCAAATGACTGTTCCAACGCTACTAGCGCTTGGTATTGCATCGTGGTGGACTGGGTATCTTCTTCACTTTTTCATTCTCGTCACCATTACATTGACCCTAACACTCTTCCTTCGAAGATGACAACCAATAGGTATCCTTGAAAACAAGGACTTCGACCATATTTCATGACGGAATGGCCTGAATCGTGTTTCAAAGCCTACGATATTCGAGGATTATCAGGTGAAGAATTGTCTGATGAATTTGCTTATCGCTTAGGCCGAGCAATTGCAACATACCTCGAATGTGAATCATTTGCAGTTGGGAGAGACATTCGTAAATCAAGCCCAGGATATGCTTCAAATCTCATTAAGGGACTTGTTGATTCTGGTGTTCGTGTTCTCGACCTAGGAATCGTATCAACAGGATGTTTGTACCATGCATGCTGGACCTTACCGGTTGATGGTGGTGTAATGGTCACAGCATCTCACCTTCCAATGCCAACACATAACGGATTCAAGATGTGCAGAGGAACACTACCGCTTGCAGGTGAAGAAATTCAGGAACTGAAAGGTGTGTTTTTGTCTGGAGACTTTACCGATGGAGAAGGAGAACATATTGATCATCCACATGAGGAAACGTATCTCGAAGCAATCGTTGCTTCAACAGGAAGGCTCGCTCGTCCAGTAAAGGTCGCAGTCGATTGTGGTAATGCAGTCCCAGGACCTGCAATGTCAAAACTCCTCGATATGATTGGAGCAGAACATATTGACTTGTACTGTGATTGGGACAATACAGAACCAAATCACGGAGCAGATCCTACTCGAGAATACAACATGGTCGACCTTGCGAAAGCAGTTGTCGATAATGGATACGAACTTGGATTGGGAGCTGATGGCGATGGCGATCGAATCGGTGCAGTTGATGAGAAAGGAAACTTCGTCTATCCAGACCGACTTATTGCTCTGTTAGCTGACGATGTCGTTGGAACAGAAGAAGGCAAAGACTTGCTCATCTATGATGTGAAATGCTCAATGAATGTTGAGAAAGCAATCATCGAAGCAGGTGGAAGACCGATGATGGCAAAGACCGGACATTCCTTCATGAAAAGAGTCCTTGCAGAAAACGAAGATGCTTTGATGGCTGCTGAAATGAGTGGCCACATCTTCATGGCTGACCGCGGATGGTATGGTTTCGATTGTTCCCTATACAATGCAGCCAGAATCCTCGAACTCTGGTCAAGAAGAGATGCATCATTCAGTGAGGAACTGAACCGACTTGCACCGAACCTTCCAACAACTGGTGAAGTCAAAGTTCCATGTCCAGAAGAAAAGAAACTGGAGATTGTTGCTGCAATTACCGAGGCATTCAATGATCACGAATCATCAACAATTGATGGTGTACGTGTACGATTCACAGAAGATGGTGAACAACAAGGATGGTATCTTGCTCGTAAGTCAAACACAGAACCAATCCTTGTCATGAGAGTGGAAGCAATCAATGAAGAGAAACTTAGTCAAATGCTAAGCCTCATTGATTCAAGAGTAAGTTCAATCATCAATATTGAGAAACTACTGG